>OLQC01000170.1_pt1 | contig 70592 bp, 67 predicted proteins | sample 1672471 | NCBI WGS metagenome assembly OLQC01 (sample SAMEA3136689, study PRJEB25190) | human gut metagenome | biome: human gut; feature: human-associated habitat; material: faeces | place: Austria | collected 2013 | reverse complement strand
GCAAGCAGATGGCGTGCAAAGTCGCCAGACGCTCTTTGTGCGGTATTGCCCTAATACATTACTGAATAACTGCAATCGGAGGGATTGTAATGAACGCAAACTGTTATGACAATCGAGAACTTTCCTGGCTGAAATTTAATCAGCGGGTATTGGAAGAAGCCAGGGACGAAGCCAATCCCCTGTGTGAACGGCTGTCGTTTCTCTCCATTTTCCAGAGCAATCTGGACGAATTTTTCATGGTACGCTGCGGTTCTTTGTACGACCAGATGTGCGAAGACCCTCACTTCCGCGAAAACAAAACCAATATGACCTGTAAGGAACAGCTGACTGCAATCTATGCACGGGTGCGGGAACTGCTCCGTGACAAGGACGATGCTTATTCCGACCTGCGTGCAGAACTGAGCATGCAGGGCGTGGACATTGTAGATTTCCACACCATTACCACAGAGGAGGCGGCATGGCTGGAAGCCTATTTCAAGGCAGAGATCGAGCCGCTGCTGTCCCCCCAGATCATCGGCAAAAAGCAGCCCTTCCCGTTCCTCCAGAACAAGAACATCTATGCCGTTGTGGTACTGGAAAAGAAAGGTACAGAAAAGCTGGGCATTGTGCCGTGCAGCAGCGGCGTATTTCCGAAAATTGTTTCACTGCCCACCGGCAAAAACCGGTTCATTCTGTCAGAAGAACTGATCCTGCACTTTGCACCGGAGATTTTCTCCCGCCACACGATCAAGAGCAAGTCCCTGATCCGGATCATTCGCAACGCAGACATTGAACCGGACGAACGCATGGAAGAAGAATGCGACTACCGCGAAGCAATGGAACAGCTGATTCGTGACCGGAAAAAGCTTTGCCCGATCAAGCTGGAATTCTCCCGCCTGATGGACACTGCTGTCATTCACTCACTGTGTAACTACCTGAATCTGACAGAAGAACAGGTATTCTACTCGGAAGCTCCGCTGAATCTCTCTGTACTGTCGGTGGTACGGGATATGCTCCGCCACAACAAGTGCCTGTTCTATCAGCGACGGGTTCCGCAGAAGCCGGCATGGCGGGATATATCCAAACGCATGATCGAACAAGTAGAGGAACAGGACCGTTTTCTGGCATTCCCCTACGAAAGCATCCGCCCGTTCCTCACCCTGCTGAACGAAGCCGGCAGAGATCCGCAGGTCGTTTCCATTAAAATGACCCTGTACCGCGTTGCTTCCAACAGTAAAATTGTAGAAGCCCTGATCGAAGCGGCAGAAAACGGCAAGGACGTAGTGGTTCTGGTAGAACTGCGGGCTCGGTTCGACGAGGAAAACAACATTGAATGGTCCCGCCGTCTGGAAGATGCCGGCTGCCGCATCATCTACGGACTGGACAACCTGAAAGTACACAGCAAGCTTTGCCTGATCACCAAAAAAGTGGGTACGGAAATTTCCTATATCACACAGGTGGGTACCGGCAACTATAACGAAAAGACCTCTGCCATTTACACAGACTATTCCCTGATGACCGCCAACCACGACATCGGTCTGGAAGCCAATCGGGTATTCCATGCACTCTGTCTGGGACAGACTGTGGAGCACACCGAGCATCTGCTGGTAGCACCGAAGTGCCTGCAAAACAAGCTGGCAGATATGATCGACGAGCAGACGGAACTGGCGAAATCCGGAATGCCTGCCTATATCGGCATCAAGATCAACTCGCTGACAGACAAATACCTGATCGAAAAACTGATCGCCGCTTCACAGGCTGGCGTAAAAATCGAAATGATCGTTCGCGGCATCAGCTGCCTGATCGCAGGCGTTCCGGAACTGACAGAAAATATCTCTGTTCGCAGCATTGTGGGACGTTTTCTGGAGCACACCCGCATCTATATCTTCGGGGCACACGAAAACTGCAAGGTATACATTGCCTCTGCGGACTGGATGACCCGAAACACCAGACGACGTGTGGAAGTTGCCGCACCGATTTATGATGCAGACATCAAGCACCGCATTCTGGATATGTTCGATGTGATGATGACGGACAACGTCAAGGCTCGGGTACAGCAGCCGGACGGCACCTATACCAGAGAGCTGGCACAGGAACCGCTGATCAATTCACAGGAATACTTCTACGAACAGGCGTATGAGGCTCTGGAAAAGGCAGAAGCAGAAGAAGAAACCGCTGATGCAGACAGCAATTCCACAAAAAATTGACAAATTCTTTTCACTGTGATATAATGAAAAGCGTTGGTGCAGACACTGTGCCAACGCTTTTTTCAGTGTTTTCTAGGGCAAAGGAAGTGTATACATATGAATCACGCAGAAAAAGCGAGAGATCTCTTTCGGGAGGGCTATAACTGTGCCCAGTCGGTCGTAGGGGCATTTCATGAGGAAATGGGGCTGTCCCTGTCAGAAGCGACGCGGCTGGCATCTTCTTTCGGCGGCGGCATGGGCGGACTGCGGGAAACCTGCGGTGCTGTCACCGGCATGTTTCTGGTTGCCGGCATGCTGATGGGATATGACGACCCTGCGGATTACGACGGAAAAAAGGCTCATTATGCCCGTATCCGCCAGCTGGCTGAGCAGTTTCGCCAGAAGCATGACACGCTGGTCTGTCGGGAGCTGCTGCGATCCCTGCCGGAGAAACTCCAGAAAGACCCGCAGCCGCGTACCGAACAATATTACAAGGTACGCCCCTGTGTGCGGTTCGTGGAAACAGCAGCGGAACTGCTGGACGAAATGCTGCAAGAGCAGTGACGGAAAAATTGACAAAAGGCAATACCGCACAAAGAGCGTCTGGCGACTTTGCACGCCATCTGCCTGCAAATTTTCCTTCAGAGCCTGTTTCGTATCTTCTCGCACGCATCTTGCGTGCATATTTTCCGAGATATTTCGGGAAAATACTCGAAAATCCACAAAGGATTTTCTCCGTTTTTCCCTTCATCTCTCAAAAAATCTGACGACGCATCTGTCGCACAATCTTTGTGCGGTATTGCCGAAACAAAAACGCCTGCGAAGAATGGTCTTTGCAGGCATTTTCTCTGGAATTTTACGAACACTGATACGCTTTCCGCAGCTTTTCAATGGCGTGTTTTTCCAGCCGTGAAATGTACGACCGCGAAATTCCCAGCTTTTTCGCCACTTCCCGCTGTGTCATAGGAGCACAGCCATACAGCCCGTACCGCTGCACTAGAATTTCCGTTTCCCGCGGGGTGAGGAACTGCTGCAAGTACTGGTACAGCTGCTTCGACTGCATCAGCGTATCCACCATTTCTGGCAGGTCGGTGCCGTCGTCAATGATATCCATCAGTGTCAGCTGGTTGCCGTCACCGTCGGTTTCGATCGGCTCCCCCATATAGATCTGATCGGCATGCTTTTTCTTGGCACGGAAGTTCATCAGAATTTCATTTTCAATACATCGGCTGGCATAGGTGGCGAACCTTGCCCCTTTGGAGCAGTCGAAAGAGTCCACCGCTTTCACCAGCCCAATGGTGCCGATCGAAATCAGTTCCTCCTGCTCCGGCTGGGGCATGCCGTACTTTTTGATGATATGTGCCACCAACCGCATATTGTGCAGGATCAGCTTTTCCCGTGCACTGCGGTCACCGGCCGCCATCGCCTCAAAGCAAGCCTGCTCCTCCTCTTTTTTCAGGGGCTTCCGGAACGAACCCGCCTCTCCCACATGGAGAAAAAAACAGAAAAAATGTTGAAACAACTGCAAAAACATCGAATCACCTCAAGGCAGTGTATGCGTGAGGGATTGTACGGTATGCCGATTGGGGCAGGAAATTGTAAGAGCTTGTGTTCATCGGTTCAGCACATGTCTTTTCGGCAAATTTTCCTGCTGAACTTCGTCAAATATCCTTGCAATACGACAGTATTCCTGCGGATATTTTCCTTGTCAGCATAAAAATTATGCTCGAAAATCCGCATACTTTACCGATGAACACAAGCTCTAATTCATTTTATTTTTTGGGTAGATTATTAAACTGTAACAAGTACTTGATTTGTGCTTTTCTTTTGTAACAAATGCAAAAGAATCATCATATGGCAATATACAATAATAATCCAGAGATGGTGATACCGAAATATTAAATTTCGCAGACTCCTCAATAGATGCCGCATATGATTCTTCATATACTACTTTATTATCTTTTACAAATAAAATCCTTGATCTAAAATTTGACTGAGGATCATACTCAATTTTCCAAATATCTTCCAGTGTTTCAGAAGAATATCCCATTGCGAAAAAATCAGCTGAAGCAATAATTGCTCTATCCCATTCAAAATTGGTAACGGTTTTCAATTCGACCATACATTCATCGTTTCCCGAAGTTTCGATCTCATCTATTATACCTTGAGCTACCGAACCAAGTTCGTTTTCTTGGCATTTTGAAATAGATACAACGGTTGTAAATGCTATGATTAGAAATATAATGATAAAAACACACTTTAATTTTTTCATGGCGAGTTAACTCCTTTTTTTCTTTGTCTTACGATATCTGCAACAGTATTAATGTCGCCTCTTAGTTCATTTTGATCCAAGAAAAATTTTTTTAATTGCTTCCCCTTGCTCGTCTGTCAAATCACTTTCGTAATTTGTTGCTTCATACTCTTTTTTCATGTCTCCTATTATATCACTTTTTCGCTATGAACACAAGCTCTAAGTTTTCCGAATTTGAAAATTGCTTTCTTGACAAATCCGGCGTTGTATGCTAAACTATAAGAATGAGTGTATGTCAACTGCCGGCAAATGCCGGATAATTTTGAAAAAAAGGTGGAACTGTAACAATGAAATTAGGTATGGTCGGGCTGCCCAATGTGGGAAAAAGCACGCTGTTCAATGCTCTGACAAATGCCGGAGCAGAATCCGCAAACTATCCGTTCTGCACCATTGAAAAAAATGTGGGTATCGTTTCTGTGCCGGACGCTCGTCTGGACAAGCTGGCAGAAATGTATGAACCGGACAAGTTCACACCGGCAACGCTGGAATTTGTGGACATTGCCGGTCTGGTAAAGGGTGCCTCCAAGGGCGAAGGTCTGGGCAACAAGTTTCTGGGCGACATCCGCGAAGTCGATGCCATTGTACACGTGGTTCGCTGCTTCGAGGACGACAACATCATTCACGTAGACGGCAGAATCAATCCGGCTTCCGACATCGAAACCATCAATCTGGAACTGATCTTCTCCGATATGGAAATGGTAGCACGCCGCATTGACCGCACCAAGAAAGCCCTCAAGGGTGACAAGAAATTACAGGTACAGGTGGACTTTCTGGAACGTTTGCAGGCACATCTGGAAGAAGGCAAGTCTGCCCGCGGTTTTGATTTCACCGAGGACGAGTTGAGCTGGATCCACGACATGCCCCTGCTGTCCGCAAAGCCGGTCATCTACGCTGCCAACATGAGCGAAGAAGATTTCCGCAACGGTGTGGACAAGAACGAACATTATCAGGAAGTCAAGGCAATTGCCGAAGCCGAACATGCCGCAGTGCTGCCGATCTGTGCCAAGATCGAAGAAGACATTGCCGACATGGAAGCAGACGACAAGGCAATGTTTCTGGAAGATCTGGGGCTGGAAGAATCTGGTCTGAACCGTATCATTCGGGAGGGCTATTCCCTACTGGGACTGATCTCCTACCTCACTGCCGGCAAGCAGGAAGTCCGTGCGTGGACCATTACCAAGGGCACAAAGGCTCCGCAGGCTGCCGGAAAAATCCACACGGATTTCGAAAAGGGCTTTATCCGTGCGGAAGTCGTTTCCTATGATGATCTCATGGCATGTGGTTCTATGGCGGCTGCCAAGGAAAAAGGACTGGTTCGTCTGGAAGGCAAGGACTATGTCATGCAGGACGGCGACATTGTGCTGTTCCGATTTAACGTATAAACATATACGGCAACACAGGCTTTTACAACGAGGCAGAATGCAGATGCATTCCTGCCTCGTTTTTCGCCGCAGACACGCAGCAGCAACAAAAATACATTCCAGAAAGGAAGTCCATATATGCAGGTAAAAGAAAAGAAGCTCTCTGTTTTTGAAATTGACTCTGTCCCCAGGGCAGTGGCAACGCTGGCGATCCCCTCTGTCCTGAGCATGCTGGTCACCGTGCTGTACAACATGGTGGACACGGTTTTCGTGGGACAGACCCATGATCCCTACCAGATGAACGCGGTTTCCATGGCGACACCGGTGTTTATGATCCTTATGGCATTCGGAAATTTGTTCGGCATCGGCGGATGTGCCTTTATCTCCCGTTCGCTGGGAGCGAGAGAGTACGACCGCGTGAAAAAGATCAGCAGCTTCAGCTTCTGGGGTGCCGTTGTGGTGGGATTGCTGGCAACATTTGCCCTGACACTGAGTGTCAGCTGGATCCTGCCGCTGGTAGGAGCCGATGCAGCTTCCAACATCGCCAATATTTCCAAGGATATTTCCGGCGAAGCCTATGATCGTCTGGTCAGCAACTATCAGAATCTGGAACAGTACACCCGCGACTATCTGTTCTACATCGGCATCGGTGCCATTCCCACTGTGCTGAGCAGTGCCATGAGCAATCTGGTCAAGGGCGAGGGTGCTGCAAAAGTATCTATGTTCGGCATGATGATCGGTGCTGTGACCAACATCATTCTGGATCCCATTATGATTCTGGCAATGGGCATGGGTGTCAAAGGTGCAGCCATTGCCACCAGTATCGGCAACACGGTTGCGATGCTGTTCTACTTCATTTACCTGAAAGTCAGCCACACCATGCTGACGGCAAATCCCAAGCACTTCGCCATGAAAGGCGGCATTTTCACCGGCGTGTTCTCCATTGGCATTCCCATGTTTTTCACCAACGTGCTGATGAGCCTTTCCAATCTGGTACTGAATCGCCTGCTGAACAACATCGACGTTCTCGCCACCGGCGGCATGGGCATTGCCATGAAAGCCAACATGCTGGTAGTGTTCCTCCAGCTGGGCATTGGTAGCGGTATCCAGCCGCTGGTCGGCTTCCACTACGGGGCACGGAATTTTGCGAAGATGACAAAAGTCGTGCGGTTCAGCATGGCTTGCACACTGGTCATCGGCACGATAATGACGGCACTGTATTTCCTGTTTACTGAACCGATCATCAGCATTTTCATGACAGCCGGTTCTTCCGGTTCTGTGGCAGATGTCACTGCCCAGCAGGGTTATGCCGTGAAAATGCTGCGGGCACTGATGGTTTCCGGACCGTTCCTCGGCATTATCTTTGTCAATAATAACGCATTCCAAGGCATGGGACACGGTCTGGCATCGTTGATTCTTTCCGTCAGCCGTCAGGGGTTTGTTTTCCTGCCAGTGCTGTTTATCGCCAATGCGTTGGTCGGACTGGACGGTCTGATTTTCGCCCAGCCGATCGCAGACATCTGCTCGGTGATTATGGCTCTCGTGATGATGGAAATGATTAAGCATAAGGATAAAAAGCTTTTGACTCCGGGAATTCGGAAAGCGTGAACTGCATCTAAAAAAACAAAAACAGCGTCAGGAAACTGACGCTGTTTTTTTATGATTCATCTTCGTGTGGTGCGTTGCCGCATAGTACAAGTGCAACTCGAACTCTTTTCTTTTTTTGCTTCTTTTTTTCTTTTCAGCAAAGAAGCGGTGAGTCACCGCTGACCCTACGCCCCAATTTCAAGTGTGAAAAGGGTAGTGTTACGGCGGCGGCAGCCGCCTGTATGCCCCGCCGGGGGATTTTTGTTGGTGGAAATCTCCTGTATAATCTTCGAGTGATGCTTAAATCTTACCGTACAAGTGAAACTCGAACTCTTTTCTTTTTTTGCTTCTTTTTTTCTTTTCAGCAAAGAAGCGGCGGGTCGCCGCTAACCTTACGCCCCAATTTTAAGAGCGAAAAGGGTAGTGTTACGGCGGCAGCAGCCGCCTGTATGCCCCGCCGGGGGATTTTTGCTGATCGAAAAATGTTATACCTTCGGGTGATGCTTAAATCTTACCGTACAAGTGAAACTCGAACTCTTTTCTTTTTTTGCTTCTTTTTTTCTTTTCAGTAAAGAAAAAAAGAAGTGTAACTCCTTGTGAAATCGGCTGGCTGTTGTAGCAGGTAACCCCTCAGTCACCTGCGGTGACAGCTCCCCTAAACCTGAATATCAACATTACCGATACAGGCAAGGGCAACAATCGGCGTTGGCAAGCCCCAGGCGGACAGCGAGGTACGAGCGAATTCCGCCGGACGGTTTCAACACGGCTGTCCTTAATCCAGTATTTCGTAACTTTTTATATCGTTTTCGGTAAAAGTAATAGAACTGCCATCGTCAATGTCAAAACATATTGCGTCTACTTCCTCGTCATTTTCGCTCTTACCTTTCCATTCCGATTGCCGCATCAACCGCCCGCAGTTCTTCCTCCGTCAGCGGTTCCTGTCCGACGATCTGGAGCGTATCGATAAGCTGTTCCGGACGGGATGCACCTACCAGCACACTGGTCACTGCCTTTTGCCGCAAAATCCAGCAGAGTGCCAGCTGTGCCAGCGTCTGTCCCCTGCCCTGTGCAATTGCCTGCAGCTGCCGCAGCTGGGAGAGCCGTTCTTCCGTCAGCTGGGATTCCTGCAGGAATCTGCCGTCAGTCCGAATCCGGCTGTCCTCCGGAATGCCGTGGAGATACCGGTCTGTCAGCATGCCCTGTGCCAGTGGACTGTAGATGATCACACCCTTTTGCAGCTGCTCACTCGCTGACAAAATGCCGTTTTTCTCCGAAACACGATCGAGAATGGAGTACCGGTTCTGGTTGATGATGAACGGGCAGTGCAGCTGTTCCAGAATCGCCGCCGCACGGCTCATGGTTTCCCCGTCATAGTTGGACAAGCCCACGTACAATGCCTTGCCGCTTTGCACTGCCTGTGCCAGTGCTCCCATGGTTTCCTCCAGCGGTGTTTCCGGATCCGGACGGTGGTGATAGAAAATGTCCACATAGTCCAGCCCCAGCCGCTGCAAACTCTGATCCAGACTTGCCAGCAGATATTTCCGGCTGCCCCATTCACCATAGGGGCCTTCCCACATGTCATAGCCAGCCTTGGTGCTGATGACCAGTTCGTCACGATGTCCGGCAAATATCGTTTTCAGCAGCTTGCCGAAGTTCCGTTCCGCAGCACCTGCCGGCGGACCGTAGTTGTTTGCCAAATCAAAGTGCGTGATGCCGCCGTCAAATGCGGTTTCACAGAGCTGTGCCATGTGCTCCAGACTGTTGGTATCGCCAAAGTTATGCCACAGTCCCATCGAAAGCAGCGGCAGTTTCAGACCGCTTCTGCCGCACCGGCGGTATTCCATTTGGGTATAGCGTTCTGCATTCGGAATGTATGCCATTTTTTACTCCTCCTTGGAATTCTCGTTCTCATCTGAGAGATAGGTTTCTACAATGTATTTCGGGCGTTCCTTGGTTTCCAGATACACCTTTCCGATGTACTGCCCGATCACGCCGATCGCCAGAAGCTGTAACCCGCCGATCGCCCAGATCGACACGATCAGCGAAGTCCAGCCGGTAGTAGTGGCTCCCATAAAGTGCCGCACTACAGAATAGATCAGCATGCCGATACTCACCAGAAAGATCAGCATGCCCAGACGGGTGATCAAAGTAATAGGCTTGGTGGAAAGGGACGTGATCCCTTCCCACGCAAAGGAGAGCATCTTTTTCAAAGGATACTTGGACGTACCGGCAAGGCGTTCCTTGCGGGCATAGTACACCTTATCGCTGGGGTAGCCGATCAGCGGCACCACACCGCGGAGAAACATATTCACTTCCTTGAACGACTCCAGCCCGTCCAGTGCCCGCCGGCTCATCAGCCGATAGTCAGCATGGTTGAACACCAGATCTGCTCCCATGTGCTTCATCACTTTATAAAAGCCCTCCGCAGTACACTTTTTGAACAGGGTGTCCGTCTTTCGGGCACTGCGGACACCGTAGACAATGTCGTTTCCGGCTTCATACTTTGCAATCATCTGATCGATCGCATCAATATCGTCCTGCAAATCCGCGTCCAGCGAAATGGTCATGTCGCAGTGTTTCTTCACCGTCATCAGCCCTGCCAGCAGAGCGTTCTGGTGTCCGCGGTTGCGGGAAAGGGAAATTCCCTGATAGATCGGATTTTCCGCGTGAAACTTCTGGATCAGTTCCCATGTCCGGTCTTTGGAGCCGTCATTCACAAACACGATCCGGCTCTTTTCCGTTATTTTTCCGGCAGTCATCAGCGACTGCATTTTTTCCAGCAGCTGCCTTGCGGTTTCCGGCAGCACTTCTTCCTCATTATAGCAAGGAATGACCAAGTATAGCGTATCCGTTTTGTGTACCTCCCTGCGTGATTCAGCGTTTCTTAATTGTATCATATTTTCGGCAAAATGTCAAACAAAAAAGCACTCCGGAGAAGTTTCCCCGAAGTGCCCTTTGGATAAAATGATTTTACAATCCGAAATATGCTGCGATCACAGCTGCTTCTGCATCTGCCAGCCGCTGTAGGTTAGTATCACTGAGCAGCCAGTTGGTCGCCCGCAAATTGGTGTGGTAACTGTGCTCCAGCAAGATCGCCGGTGTTCCCACAGAAGTTGCCCCGCGGAGCACTCCGTAGTAGTCGCCGTTGTTGCCCACACGCTTCCAGATCGTACCGCCCTGTGCAGTGCCTATTACCTGATGCACGGTATTTGCCAGCTGCTGTCCCAGCACGTCCATGGTGCCGGTCACGGTACAGCATGCCAGCGGAGCATCTACGGAACCATTGCCGCAGGCGTTGCTGTGCAGGCTCAGGAACAGGTCACAGCCTGCGGAGGTTTTTCCGCGGGTTTCCAGTCCCAGATCCCCTGCCTGTGTCGGTCTGGTGGTAATGACTTCCATGCCTCTGGCTTCCAGAGCCGATTTCAGCTTCAGATGCAGCCGCCAGCTCATATCAGACTCATAATAAGCTCCGTTTACCGGACTGCGGTTATACTTGCCGTAGTGTCCTGCGTCCAGACAAATCTTGATTTTTTTCTGTGTACCGTCGGCATTGAACCGATACTTCTTGCCGTCAATGACTTTTTCGCCGGTCACCATTGTGCCGTCTGCGTTGAAATAGTATTTCTGACTGCCGAAAGTCTGCCAGCCGGTTTTCATGACACCGTCTGTGCCGAAGTAGTACTTCTTGCCGCCGACATTCTGAAAGCCGGTCTGCATGGAACCATCTGTGGCAAAGTAGTATTTTTTGCCGTCTACCGTCTGCATGCCGGTCTGTGCGATACCATCGTTTCCAAGATAATAGTTCTTGCCGCTGATATTCTGCATACCAGTCTGCATGGTGTAGCTGTCATTGAAGTAATAGCGGCTGCCATGATCCTCCACCCAGCCGGACACCGGAGCACCGTTCTGATCGTAATACGATATCGTATTATCGGAGAACTTGCAAAATCCCAGCTTCTGGGTACCAGTTTCGCTGTCGCTTTGATAGCGTACCCCGTCTACGGTGAATTCTCCGGTTGCTTTTCCGGAATCCGCACTGACATAGTAGCGGTAATCGCCGTAGCTGACCCAGCCGCTGTCCGGCTTTCCGGTTTCCGGATCGTAGTATCGCCGCACACCGTCTACCGTCCGCCAGCCGGTTTTCTGTGCTCCGCTGTAGTCAAACAAATACGATGTGCCGTCGATCTGCTGGGCACCGACTGCTGCCTCATAAGTCACGCTGTCGTAGTAGTGCCACGTTTCGTCGATTTTCTGCCAGCCGGTCAACTGTGTACCGCTGGAATCGAACAAGTACAGCACGCCGTCCACTGCGGTGGCATGTACGGCAAACGAACCATCGCTGTACTGATACTTCCGGCAGCCGTCCTCTATGACCCAGCCGCCGGTAATTTCCGGTGTTTCCGTCTGTGGCTGGAACTCCGGACCAGTTGCCGTTGCCACCACTGCCGAAGCGGTTTCTGCGGTTTGCAGAGCCTCCGGCGAAGCCGTTTCTGCCGAAGCTGTCATACCGCCGAACAACAGCATGCCGCCTGCCGCAGCACCCATTGCCAACAGGGACAGCCATTTGGGATAATGCATTTTCAAACCTCTTTTCTAAATTGGAAAAACACTTTAAGGATAATAATTATCCAGACATTCCCAGAGAGAATTTCAAAAAGAACTCCCTCTTTTTATCGATTTCAAACCGATATTTTACATTATACATGAATTCGGCACAATTGTCAAGGGGTTTCTTATGATTTTCACAAAAAACTTTCCTATGTGGTCATGCTTTTTAGTCCTTCCGCATATAGTAGTCACAAACAAAAACATCATTTGGAAAGAGCTTGGACAACAACGAACAAAGCTTGGGAAACACTGCATAAAGCCCGCCTGACGGCTTTGCACGCAATCTGCTTGCAGATTTTCCGTCATATTGCCCAGAAATCCCTTGCCATACATCAAGTATGCCTGCGAAATTTCTGTGCAATCTGCCGAAAAATCTGGCTACGCATCTTACGCACAAGCTTTATGCAGTGTTTCCCTTGTATGATGTTGTCCTTGCAAAAGAAAGAAGGCATAACATGAACGGTCTGACAACTAAAACCGCACGGGAACGGCTGAAACAGGACGGCGAAAACGAACTGGCGGCGGCAGCGAAACGCCGTCCCCTACGCATGTTTCTCGGGCAGTTCCGAGATGTGATGGTATTGATTCTGCTGGCAGCCACAGGCATTTCTGCGTTTCTGGGGGAGATCACCGATGCGGTCACCATTATCCTCATTGTCCTGCTCAACGCGATTCTGGGCTTTTTGCAGGAATACCGCACTGAGCAGACGCTGGAATCTCTCCGCAATCTGACGGCTCCCACCGCCACGGCGTGTCGGGACGGCAAGTGGCAGACCATTCCGGCACGGGAACTGGTCTGCGGTGACTTGGTGCGGCTGGAAGCCGGCGACAATGTTCCGGCGGACAGTGCACTGATACAGGCGGCGGGGCTGGCGGTGAACGAGTCCATTCTCACCGGCGAATCCGAAGCAGTTTCCAAACAGGCAGGCGACCCTGCCGACACCCGAAACGACCTGCATAAGCACAACATCGTCTACGCCGGCACGGCAATTCTGCGGGGCAGTGCCGAAGCAGTGGTCATTGCCACCGGCACACGCACCCAAATGGGACAGATCTCCACCATGCTGCAAGAGGTCCGGCAGGAAATGACACCGCTTCAGAAACGCCTTGCCGGACTGGGAAAAGTCGTGGCTCTGCTGTGCCTTGGCGTATGCGGAGCCGTGTTCCTCGCCGGTGTGCTGCGGGGCGAGCCGGTTTTTGACATGCTCATGACCGGCATCACCATTGCCATTGCTGCCATTCCGGAGGGGCTGCCTGCCACTGTCACCATTGCCCTTGCTCTGGCAGTCAGCCGCATGATGAAGCACGGGGCACTGGTGAACCGGCTGCACAGTGTGGAAACGCTGGGCTGTGCCAGTGTGATCTGCTCCGACAAGACCGGAACGATCACCGAGAACCGCATGACTGTCACTGCCATTGTTGCCGGCGGCGAACGCTTTTCTGTCACGGGGACTGGTCTGCAAAAAGCCGGTGCCATTCAGCTGAACGGCAGCAACGTCAATCCTCTCTCCAAGCCGGCACTGCGGGAACTGCTCACCTGCGGCAGCCTTTGCAGCACCGCAGAGATCCACAGCCCGCAGGAAAAGCAATCCCGCAACCGCGGCAGCCGCACGGAAAAGGGCACATGGTCTGCCACCGGTGACCCCACGGAAACGGCATTGCTGATCGCCGCGGAAAAAGGCGGCATTTCCAGAAAAGCCCTGCTCCGCACGCACCCTGTCCAGCACATGGAGCCGTTCGACAGTGAAACCCGCCGCATGGCGGTAACGGTGACAGACGGAGCCGGCACCTGCACCTATTGGAAAGGGGCTGCTGATGTCATTTTGCCCCTGTGCGGATTCCAGATGCAGGACGGCAAAAGCGTTCCCCTTTCGGAGGGTGCACGAGCCGCTGTCCGCAAACAGGTCGCCGCCATGTCAGACGAAGCCCTGCGGGTGCTGGCGTTCGCCAAACAGGAAGGCAGTGCCTGCATCTTTCTGGGGCTTGCCGGCATGCTGGATCCGCCCAGAGAGTCCGCACGCACGGCAATCCGCACCTGTGCCAAGGCGAATATCCGCACCGTCATGATTACCGGCGACCACAAGAACACTGCCGCTGCCATTGCCAGACAGGCAGGACTGCTCCGCGGAAAAAAAGCCATGACCGGAGCCGAACTGGATACCCTGACTGATGCCCAGCTAGACCGGTGCATTGACCAGTATTCCGTCTTTGCCCGTGTCAATCCGGCACACAAGCTGCGGCTGGTTCGAGCTTACAAGCGGCGTGGAGAGATCGTTGCCATGACCGGCGACGGCGTCAACGATGCACCGGCGATCAAGGAAGCCGATGTCGGCGTGGCAATGGGCAAAAGCGGCACCGATGTGGCACGACAGGCAGCAGACGTGGTGCTGACCGATGACAATCTGGCAACACTGGTGGACGCAGTGGAACAGGGACGGTGCGTCTACGCCAATATCCGAAAATTCGTCCGGTATCTGCTGTCCTGCAACATCGGCGAAGTGCTGACCATGTTTCTGGGAATCCTCATGGGCATGCCGGTGGTGCTGCTCCCCACCCAGCTGCTGCTGGTAAATCTGGTAACTGACGGGCTGCCGGCGATTGCTCTGGGGCTGGAGCCGCCGGAGCCGGAAGCCATGCAGAAGCCGCCCCGCAGGCCTGACGAAAGCTTCTTCTCTGACGGGCTTATGGGACGCATTTTCTTCCGCGGCATGCTCATCGGTATCTGCACACTGGGAGCATTTTCCGCTGTTGTCCGCACCGGCGGCACACTGGAAGCCGCACGGACAGCGGCATTGTGCACCCTGATCCTGTCCCAGCTGGTACATGTTTTCGAGTGCAAATCCGAACGGCGTACCCTGTTCTCCATGCCCTACGGCAACAATCTGTGGCTGGTGGGAGCCGTGCTGGTTTCTGTGGCAGTGCTGGCGGCGGCAGTTGCCGTGCCCATGCTCCGCGTGATCTTCTCCACAGTCATGCTGACCCGTCCGCAATGGTACATCGCCCTGGGCTTCTCCCTGACTGTGCCTCTGTGCAGTTCCATTGCTGGATTGTTCCGGCGGAAAAAACGGGACTGACGATTGCCATACAAAAAAACGGCGTATCCGAAATTGTACTCGGATACGCCGTTTTGTATAATGGGAAAATTCAAAATGTCATTTGTTTAGGGAAACACTGAATAAAGCTTGTGCGTAAGATGCGTAGTCAGATTTTTCGGCAGATTGCATAGAAATTCCGCAGGCAGACTGTATGTCTGGCAAGGGATTTCTGGGCAATATGACGGAAAATCTGCAAGCAGATTGCGTGCAAAGCCGTCAGGCGGGCTTTATTCAGTGTTTCCTTAGTGTTTCCTTTATGCCTGAACCGGAGTGCCGGAAATTGCTTTTTCAGCAACTTCCACTTCAGATTCCTGTTCCTTCTTGGCACGCTTACGGAAGCCCGCCAGCAGCAGTCCTGCGAATACCACAGCGATCACTGCCAGAACCACACAGTCGGTGGTGATGTCCAGACCGGACGCGATACCGCTGCGGAAGCCGTGAACGGTATAGGTAAACGGCATGAACGGATTTAGTACCTGATAGAACTTATCGGACAGTTCCAGCGGATAGGTACCTGCACAGCCGCTCAGCTGGAGCACCATGAATACCAGCAGGATAAAGTCGCCGATAATGTCGAGGAAGAAGTTGACGCAGTATTCCAGTGTCAGGAATGCGATAGAAGCAAGGCATGCAATGATCAGTGTCTTGCCCATGTATTCCGGCTGGAAGCCGTTGATCCACGACAGGCACAGGATCATCAGTACTGCCTGCAGCAGTCCCATTGCCCACAGCTTTGCCAGCGTGAGGAGCCATGCCTTTCCTGCCTTGCGGTTACCGATCTTCTGATGATACGGCGACAGCATAACGCAGAATGCCAGACCGGATACCCACAGACCAACGGACATCATATATGCTGCCATAGCATTGCCGTTTGTGGGAACGGCGGTTTCATAGGTTTCGTTGGTCATCACCGGAGCCGAGAACATGTCATAGGTCTTGTCGGTGGTGTCGATGCTGTTGACTTCGTCCGCACCGTCCGCCAGAGAGGTCTGGAGTGTCACAGCACCGTTGGACAGCTGCACCAGACCGTCACCCAGTTCCACAGAACCGTCTGCCAGCTTGGAAGCACCGTCCTGAATCTGTCCGGCACCGTCCGTCAGTTGCGAAGCACCGCCTACCAGTGTCGCATTATTGGCTGCCAGTTCTGCTGTACCGTCGGACAGCTGAGCCGCACCGTTTTGCAGCTGTGAAACCGCATCGGTCAGTGTCGGCACGCTGTTTGCCAGCGTCTTGGCACCGTCATCCAGCGAAGAAGCACCGCCTACCAGTGCACCGGCGTTGGAGTCCAGTGTCTGCAAGCCGTCTGTCAGACTGGATACGCCGCCGGTATACTGAGATACGCCGGCTTCCAGTGTACTGCTGCCGTTTGCCAACTGATCCAGACCAGCTTCCAGAGTCTGAGAGCCGGGGATCAGCTGGGCATTCACTGCGGACTGTACAGACTGCAAGCCGCCGGACAAGGTGGAAATCGCCTGCTGTGCTCCCGGCAGTGCCTGATCTGCACCAGTTGCCAATGCACTGACGCTGGTTTTCAGCTGATCCATTGCGGCGGCAGAACTGCTGAGATCTGTACCCTGCAATGTCTGGGACAAGCCGGTCACCTGTGTGCCGATGTTCGAAACATCGGTTGCCAGTGCGGTCATCGGCTCTGAGAAGCAGCTCAGAAGCTGCTGCTGAGAAGCGGCATCCAAAGACTGGAACACCTCTGTCTGGGTCATTGTGGTCAATGCCGACTGCAAGCTTTGCAGCTGTGCACCGGCATCCTGAGCACTGGTGCCGATCGCAGTCAGGCTTGCGGTCAGTGCCTGTGTCAGTGCACTGGTATCCGGCATCGAAGTGTTTTGCAGCGTGGTGTTCAGGGTGTCAATGCCCTGCTGCAGCTGTGTCAGTCCGGCATTCAGCTGTTCCATCTGCTGGAGGTTCTCCGCAGAAAGGCTGCTGCCCAGACTGTCAGACAAAGTCTGCAAACCAGCGGTCATCTGTGCACTGCCGGCTTGCAGCTGTGCAGCACCGCTGGTCAGAGAAGCTGCACCGTTTTGCAGCTGGCTGCTGTTGCCGGACAAGGTCTGAGCACCGCTGTAAGCGGCAGCCACGCCGTCCGTATAGCTGTTGACACCGCTGGACAACGTGCCGGAACCGTCAGACAATGCCACTGCACCGTCTGCCAGTGTGCCGGCACCGCTTGCCAGCTGATCCATGCCGCCAGACAAAGTCTGAGCCCCGCTGTTGACAGTTGCCACACCGTCGGTGTAGGTTTGCAGACCGCTTTGCAGGGTCTTTGCACCGTCTACAAATGTCAGCGTACTGTCAGACAAAAGCTTCAGATTGTCGGTAATGGTGGTGTTGCCGTCCTGTAGATCGGAAACACCGTCCTTGATTTGCAGTGCACCATCTGCCGCATCACTCATGCCGTCGCCTACGGTTCCCATCTGATCGAAGATCGTTTCGGTGTACTCCTTGGTCACACTTTCGGAAACTTCCTTCTGGATCTTTGCCAGAGCCGTTTCGCTCATCTTGCTGGCGATGTAGTTGGTGCCGGGATTGGTGGCATATTGCAGTTCCATTTTCTTCGGCTCATCGTCCATGAGGGTGGAAGCATTTTCAGAGAAATCTGACGGAATGGTAATCACCATATAATATGTGCCGTCTGCAATGCCCTTTTCCGCCTTGTCTGCACTGACGAAGTGGAAATCCAGCTGGTCATTTTCTTTCAGCTTATCCACCAGTTCATCTCCGACGGCAAGGGTCTTTCCCTCATAGTCTACCGATTTGTCGTTGTTGACGACTGCCACCGGCAGCTGGTCCACGTTGCCGTACGGATCCCACATGGAGCCCAGAAACAGCGTGGTGTAAATGGTCGGGATCAGCACAATTGCCGCCATAGCGATACCATTGAAATGCCGCCAGAAAAAGTTCTGCTTTTTTCCGGAATCGCTCGATCGCATAAATACCTACTTCCTTTCTATTGTGAAACAAAGACTGCTTTCCCCGAATGCACAGTTTTGCTTCTCTGCGAGTGACGAAACACAGCTGTCTACAAAAAAGTTTTTGTCTACAAATAGAAAACTGTTGACTTTTCGTCCTGTATCTATTATAATATAAGGGAAGATAATTTGCAACCGTTGATTTTGCAAATTTCGCCTAGTAATAGACATCATGTCTATTACATGCCATGACAGCCCCGAATGTCATGACAAGGAAAACGATAAAAAGCATCTATGTTAGATAAAGGAAGATGTATCATGACAAATAATATCAAACAGGAACGGCGGTACCGCCGCACAGAGGCTCTGATCCTGAACGGACTGACTACCCTGCTCCAGCAGAAAAGCATCAAGGAAATCACGGTGCGGGAACTGGCAGATCTGGTGGACATCAACCGCTCTACCTTTTATCTCCACTATACCGACATTTACGACCTGCTGGAAAAGACAGAGCAGCGGCTGTTGCAGCAGCTGCTGGACGCGGTAAACCAGAACTGGACCTTGCCGGAAACGCCGAAAAACTTTTTCGCATTTCTGGAACAGGCTTTCACCATTCTCTCGGAAAATGCACAACTTTGTTCTGCCCTGATCGGCCCGAACGGCGACATTGCCTTTTTGCGGAACATTGAAAAGATGATTCGGGAAAAGGGCGTACAGACGCTGCGGTCATTTGCCCCCAGGGAACTGCGGGAACAGGATCTGCAATATGCCATTTCCTTCGCCCTCGCCGGCTGCATGGGACTGATCGAACACTGGCTGAAAAACGGATGTCCGGAAACACCGACTCACATGGCAGAACTGACACTGGTGCTCCTGCGGGAGGGAACAACTTCTATTGGCGTGCCTGAACTGGCACCACATGTCCTGCATTGAGTATACGAAAAGTAACACCGAAACCGGCTATCACATTCCGATAAAAAGCCGCCGCCGTGCATGAAAAATTGCACAGCGGCGGCTTTTCTATTTCTTTCTATTTCTATATCCCAATTCTCTAATGTATTGCCGCTGATGATTTACACCAGAAAGTGAAACACCAAAATCTCAACTAGCTTAACCACCAGCAATACACGATTTAACTTCATTACTGACAGTAGTCAACCACCAACATATGTAACCTCACAACTTTTTAGTATGCCACGCATTCATATTCCTCCATTGGTGTGCATCTGAGTTTTTCGGTTCTTTTTGTAACACTTCTTTTGCAAGAATAAGAGAAACTTCATATTGCCCTTGCAAAAAAGCTAAACGAGAATCTGAGATTAATACACTCGCATCAAATGGCATATTTATTCACCTTCTTCTAATAAAGCCTCCGCATCCATTTCAGCCTCAACTTGTGCAGCAATTTCGGCATATGATTCTAACAAGTTGTTTAGGAATTCAACATTAGTTTTTTGATCGTGTTCATAGATCACCGTTGATATCCCGTTACTATTCAATTCCGAGTTTATGGACAGTATTACTTCAATTCCCTGAGCATCAATGTAATCACATTCGTATAGATAATTACCCTCAGATACTATCGCCTTTATTTCTGAAATTGAAATATCCCTATATTTCCTTATCGTTTTGGCAATAACTGCATTAAAATCAGATTTAGCAGCTTTAATTCCAATAAAGCCCATATTCCCTCCTAAAAGTCTAAAATTGTCTTAATCGGTTCTCGCTCTTGGAGGAAGAACTGATGCTGTCAACGGTGTCCTGCAAGTTAAATCGTAATCGTCCTAATATTACAGCCAGCCTTTAGCTTTCAAATATTTATCTGGTATTCTAAGTTCCAGTTCATCTTTTATTTTTGAAATATAATCTTCAATAACTGTATCAGAATAGCAATTCTTATCAGTTATTAACGGAATACACATGTTATTTCCAGCTTCAATATAACAACCAATAATATCAAGATTGTACTGAAATACAACATAAAAAAAATTATAAGCTGTAAAGCCAATTTTGAAACTATGATGATTTGGTTCATCAACTAAATCGTATATCTTACTTGATGAAATCCTGTCATTTAATATAGTCTTTAACACTGTACTAATATTAACAGCCATTAACTGCACTTCATTTAATTCCATACCAAAAATCTCCTATTTGTAAGTCCCAATTCTTTTTTATATTGTTGAGATGTATTGTTCTAAAAATATATGGATATATTGGTGAATTTTGATTTTCATTTTAGATGAGCAATAAAGAACAGAACTGGGATATTTCTACAGTGTCATGATGTATGTTCGTTCTTCTGCCGTTTCTCCGGTCTGGGGATATGTGCGGCTGCCAGTTTCCGAAAAGTGCATGCCAATGCGTTGCATCACCCGTTCCGAGGCGGCGTTCCGTGCATCGCAGCAAGCAACCAATGTGCGATAGGGTAACTTTTCCCGACACCACTCCACCACGGCTTTCGCGGCTTCTGTCGCATAGCCCTTTCCGTGTGCATCTGCACGAAACAGCCAGCCCAGCATGCCCTGTTCCGGTGTCATGTACTCCAATGTGACTGTGCCGAGCAGTTCCGCCTTTCGCAGCACTGCAAATTCATACGTCTGTGGAAAAAGACTGTTCCACGCTTGGGCAGCGTTCTGCAAAAACGTGTGCAGTTCTGCTTCCTGCTCCAACGGGTAGAACAGCATATACTTCGTCAGTTCGCCGTCCGCAGCAAATGTGCGGAATGCTGCAAAATCTGTCGGAGCCAATGGTCGCAGCAGCAGGCGTTCGGTTTGTAGTATTGTCATGAGGTTTCTCCTGTTTTAAAGGTAGGCCGACATGGCAACCAGAAATACCGCGTCCATGCTGTACCAGCCGTTTTCATATCGAAATACGATAAATTCCTCTTTTTCTGTCTGTTTGCCTTCGTCAGACTGATAGCGAACCTTCAGGTCAAACTGCACTGCCTTTTTGATCTCCAGATCTGCATCTTCTTCCAGATCAAAGTCAAAATAGTCAGAGAAATCGTCCTGATCCAATTTTTCCTGATCGGTAATGCTGACTTTGATGTCGTCATAGCCGCTGTAGTACTTGTCCAGATACGCCTGCACTTCCTTGAGCAGTTCCCGTTTGGTCAGGTCTTTTTCGTCCATGACTTCTTTCAGGTAGTCTTTCGGGACGGTGTCCAGCAGCTTCTTGGCATCACACTTTTCGATTGCCTGATAGTACTCCTTGACTACCTGTTTCGGTCCGCCGGTGCACAGGGAACCGATCAGCACCAACACCAGCACAATGACGATCAGCACACAGATCACGGCAATGCCCAGCCCTTTTCTGGTGAGCTTTTGCGAACCGGCAGTGAACGAAGCACCACCATTTTCTGACGGGTTCACCTGCTGCTGTTTCGCCCCGCAAAACGGACAGAACAAGTCCCCTCCCTCGATCTTTTTCCCGCAGTTCTGACAAAACATTACGATCACTCCTTTTCATTTTTTCCGTTCCTCTGCAACCATACGCCGCAATTCCGCAAAGGCAGCGTCCTCTCCCTGCTCCGCCAGCAGAGTCAGCAGCCGCATCAGTTCCCGTTCTGTGTTGGCGTGCAGCAGTCCCCGCTTGCGGGAAGTGGATTTCTGAAAATACGCCAGCGGACAGGTCTGGTCATAGGCATCTTTCATGTAGATCTTGCTGGCGGCAACTCTGTCACAGAACATCTCCGCCAGAAACCGCACCGGCATTTCCACCGGTTCCACTTGCTTGGTTCTGGGGTTATAGTCCGACCAGTACTCGAAATGGTGACGGTTCCGCCCCTTGTGGTGCATCCACGCCAGCGAATAGCCCAACGCCTCCCGTTCGGCTTCGTTGGGACTGCGTTTGCCGTCCTGATAGTACCGGACACCCTGCCAGAATTCTGTCGGGCTGTACTTGGACAAGTCATGCCGCAGCCCCTGCCAGAAAATCCCCGCCCGCCGGCAGTGCCGCATGACCGTGTGCCGATGTCGGGTAATGGTACAGAAATGTCCCCAAAAAGAATGCCAGCCCATGGGAAAAACCTCCTGTTGCAGATGATACTTTTAGTATAGCTTTTTTTGGGGGAAAAGTCAAGGCAGCCCTGGCTCAAAGCCTGCACGTAAATTTTAGGAAACACTGAATAAAACTTGCAAGCAGATGGTGTGCAAAGTCGCCAGACGCTCTTTGTGCGGTATTGCCTTATAGTTCAATTCCAAAAAAATTTCTCCCCGCCCTTGACTTTTCCGAAAAATCTGGTACATTCCATAGATGCGGAAGGGAAATCACAAGGAGGGATTTCCATGAAAGAAAAAATCTGTATCGGAATCGGTGCTGCCGGCGGGCTGTTGACTGCGGCTCTCGGCGGCTGGGACTTGGGCTTACAAGTGCTTCTGGGCTTTATGGCGGCAGACCTCGGAACAGGGCTGCTTACTGCCGGCGTGTTCCACAATTCCCCGCACACCAAAGACGGCAGGCTGGACAGCCGCTGCTGTTTTCAGGGCATGTGCCGCAAGGCGGAAATGCTGGTGTTTGTCGGGGCGGCAAACGCGGCGGACTTACTGCTGGACAGTCACTTCCTGCGAAGTGCAGTCATCATTGGCTTCTGTGCCAGCGAAGCCCTCTCGCTTACGGAAAACGCCGGACGCATGGGCATTCCCATGCCGGCAGCGTGGAAAAATGCTGTCAGTCTGCTAAGCCGTAAGGCACAGCCGGACAGCCCGTCGGAACAGGAGTGATCGCTATGCAGATACAAAACGCCTACCTTACCCACAACCGCCCCAAAACACGCCGAAGCCGTACCACTGCCATTGCCGTGCACTGGGTCGCAAATCCCAACAGCACCGCCATGGCAAACCGGAACTACTTTAACACCACCAGCCGTGCCGTTTCCAGCAACTATATTATCGGGTTGCAGGGGGAAATTCTGTGCTGCATTCCCGATGAGGAAACCAGCTGGTGCACAAATGAAGCAAATTCCTATGCGGTCAGTGTGGAGTGCTGCCATCCGGACTGGACAGGCTGCTTCACGGGAAAAACCTACACCAGTCTGGTGGAACTGACTGCCCGGCTGTGCCAGAAATATCATCTGGATCCGCAGAACGGCGGGGTGATACGACACTACGACGTGACACGAAAGATCTGTCCAAAATGGTTTGTTCCTGCCAGCCGCGGCGGGTCGGATACCAACGATGAGCGGCATTGGAAACAATTTCTGCATGACGTTGCCCGGCAGATGCAACGCGGCAGTACTGCCATTTCCACACCGGCAGCAGAGCCGGACAGCTATCGGGTCCGCGTGACTGTCGATGCCCTGCGGATCCGTAAGGGAGCTGGTACCAGCTATGCGATCACCGGCTGCATTCGGGACAAGGGTGTCTATACTATTATAAAGACCTGCGGCAACTGGGGCAAGCTGAAATCCGGTGCCGGCTGGATCTGTCTGGGATACTGCCGGAAGCTTTGATTGCAGATCCTGCCGAACAACAAAAAGCCTGTCGGGGAGCAATTCTCCCTGACAGGCTTTTGCAATATTCTTTAGGCAATACCGCACAAAGCCGTCAGGCGGGCTTTGTGCGGTATTGCCTTTATTCAGCGTTTCCCTTACTCTTTTACCAGAGTGTTCCGTTTACTTTTTCAGATCCATAAGCATGGCGTTCAGTGCACTCAAGAATGCAGAGATCGAAGAGTTGATGATGTCCGAATGCACGCCAACGCCCCAATAGGTCTTGCCGTTCTTCTCCAGTCCCACATAAGCCACTGCCTTGGAATTAGAGCAAACCTCCAGTGCATGTTCTGTGTAGGTGGTGAGAGAGAAGTTCATATTCAGGTGTGCCTTTACCGCATTGGAAACTGCGTCCAGACGACCGTTTCCGTCACCGTGTACTGTTTCTGTGCTGCCCTTATAGGAAATGGTTGCCTCGGTGCCAATGGCATTTTCGCCCTTCTGCACGAAGTGGACTTCCGGAATGGAAACCGGTGTTTCCACGTTGACATAGTGCTTGGTGAAGATGTCCAGTACTTCTTCCGGCAGCAATTCCTTGTGGGCGTGGTCGGAAACGCCCTTGACCAGATAGCCGAAAGATTCCCGCATCTTCTGCGGAATGTGGTAGCCGTACTTGGTTTCCATGAGGTAGCTGACACCGCCCTTGCCGGACTGGCTGTTGATACGGATCACGTCTGCCTCGTAGACACGGCCCACATCTTCCGGATTGATGGGCAGATACGGCACGTTCCAGTGCTTGCAGTCGTGTTCCTCTCTCCAGTGCATGCCCTTGGCAATTGCGTCCTGATGAGAACCGCTGAATGCGGCAAATACCAGCTGACCGCTGTACGGCGAACGCTCATAAACGTGCATTCTGGTGACACGCTCGTAAACCTCTACGATCTCCGGCATGTTGGAGAAGTCCAGTTCCGGATCCACGCCCTGCGAATACATGTTCAGAGCCAGTGTGACAATGTCCACGTTACCGGTACGCTCACCGTTGCCGAACAAGGTGCCCTCGATACGGTCGCCGCCGGCAAGCAGCCCCAGTTCGCTGTCTGCCACAGCACAGCCGCGGTCGTTGTGGGGGTGCAGGGAGATGATGACATTTTCCCGACGGTACAGGTTGTCGCTCATGTATTCGACCTGATTAGCATAAACGTGCGGCATGGAGTGGGAAACCGTAACCGGCAGATTGATGATGACCGGATCTTCCGGTGTCGGTTCCCAGATTTTCAATACGGCGTTGCAGATCTCCAGAGCGAATTCCGGTTCGGTGCCGGTAAAGCTTTCCGGAGAATACTCAAACCGGAAGTGTCCCTCGGTCTTTGCCCGATATTCCTTGCAGAGATTTGCCCCCAGTTCCGCCAGCTTGATGATGTCTTCCTTGCTCTTTTTGAACACCTGTTCCCGCTGTGCCACGGAAGTGGAATTATAGAGGTGCACAATGGCATGTTTTGCACCCTTCAGGGCTTCAAATGTCTTGGCAATGATGTGTTCCCGTGCCTGTGTCAATACCTGAATGGTGACATCGTCCGGAATCATATTGTTTTCGATCAGAGTACGGCAGAATTCGTATTCGGTTTCAGAAGCAGCCGGAAAGCCGATCTCGATCTCCTTGAAGCCGATCTTTACCAGATAGCGGAAGAATTCCAGCTTTTCGTCCAGACTCATAGGCGTGATCAAAGCCTGATTGCCGTCACGCAGATCGACGCTGCACCAGATCGGTGCCTTTTCGATCATTGTCTTTTGTGCCCAACGCATAGGCGGATTCTTTACCGGAAAAAACTGCGGTGCATACTGTTCTACGTTTTTCATAAGATACATTCCTTTCCTGTTGTGTGTAGGTGATCTACCCTGTCATGTGATCTGCGGCGATCTGCTCTGTTTACAAAAAAAGCCCCTTCCATACAGATATTTTCATCTGTACAAAAGAGACGAAGATCCATTTTTCTCCGTGGTACCACTCTTTTTGACGCAGCGTGTGCGTCCACTCATCACATCTGACAATGTGTACTCTGCTAACGGAGAGTATCCGGCACAGCCTACTGATACGGGACAATGCCCGTCTGTTCCGCCTGCGGCTCGGGGACCAGTTATCCTGAACGCCCTGCTGTCGGCTCACACCAGCCGCCGACTCTCTGCGATGCAGAATGCGTTCTCTTTTCTTCCCGTCAAAGCCTTTTTCATGATACACCAGCAATCCCATTGCTGTGAATATCTTCAGTATAGCAGTTTTCGCCTTGTTTGTCAAGCATTTTTGCGAAAATTCTTTGGATTTCACGAAAGACGCTGAATATTTCTGTTTTACAGTGCTGTATATTGAACAAATTGTATCCAAAATGTAAAAACAAAAGACAGACACTTGCATTTGCGAAAACATAGTGCTATACTAGACACATACGAACAGCAATGGCGGTGAATATCGCCGTCCGGCGGCGGAGTCGTAAAGTCTTTCGGAAAGGGAGTATCCTCACATGTACAGTGACATGATGTGCCGGCTGGCAGCACGAGTGATGATCGTGGAACTAGACGCTCGAGTCATTTTGACCCGAAGCGGAATTTGTGCTGTACAGACCGTGGTTCCAAAGACAAATGCGAACGGCTGTTTTTCCGCCGCAACGCTTGCATGAAGATTGGAAGCTTTCGGTATGACAGCCGAAGGCTTTTTTTATAGGACACCGCAAAATGTCTTGCTGTACAGCCGCCTGCGTGCCTGTACTTCTTTCATAGAAAGCGTGCCGCATCTGCCGGCATATCGCTTCGGGTCTATACCAATCGTATTTTTGCTAACAGAATCAGCAATTCTTCTCAAATATCGGAGCTTTTGCCCAAACGGAAAAGTTTCCCAGTAAAAAGGTGAAAAACAAATGAAATTGAAAGGTGCACAAATCATCGTAGAAACCCTGATCGAACAGGGTGCTTCTACGGTATTCGGCTATCCGGGCGGACAGGTCATCGACATCTACGATGCCCTCTATCTGGCACAGGACCGGATCCATCACATCATCACAGCCCATGAACAGGGTGCCGCACACGCAGCAGACGGTTATGCACGTGCCACCGGCAAGGTCGGCGTTGTCATCGCCACCTCCGGTCCGGGTGCCACCAATCTGGTCACCGGTATCGCCACTGCATATCTGGACTCTGTGCCGCTGGTAGCGATCACCGGCAACGTGCCGAACTCTCTGATCGGACGGGACAGCTTTCAGGAAGTGGACATCACCGGCGTGACCATGCCGATCACCAAGCACAACTTCCTGGTAAAGCGTGTGGAAGATCTGGCAGATACCATTCGGGAGGCATTCCGCATTGCCAAGTCCGGCAGACCGGGACCGGTTCTGGTGGACGTTCCCAAGGACGTACAGAACGCCCTGTATGAGTACACTGCACAGAAGCCGGTGGAAAAAGATCCGGTTCCGGCAGTCAACGACAGCGAGATCGAAAAAGCAATCGAAATGATTCTGGCTGCCGAAAAGCCGTACATCTACATCGGCGGCGGTGCAATTACCGACGATGCCGGTGCGGAAGTTCTGGCTCTGGCAGAAAAGATCGACGCACCGATCGGCTGCACCATGATGGGCATTTCCGCAGTACCGTCCTCCAATCCCCGCTGGCTGGGCATGGAGGGTATGCATGGACACTATGCCTCCTCCATTGCACAGAATGAAGCAGACCTGATCATCACAGCAGGCTGCCGCTTCAGCGACAGAGGCACCGGCAACACTGCAAAGTATGCCAGAAATGCCAAGATCATTCACATGGACATCGATGCTTCTGAGCTCTGCAAGAACATTCCGGTAGAACTGGGCATGACCGGTTCCATGAAGGAGATCCTGCAAAAGCTGGCGGAAAAACTGCCGCAGCAGACTCACGCCGACTGGATGGCACGTGTGGCTGAATTACAGGAAAAGACCAGAGAACTGGAAGCACAGAATCCGGACGAACTGACACCGTTCACTGCCATCGATGCACTGGCAGAAGCGGCAGACAACGAAACGATCGTTGCCACAGACGTTGGACAGCATCAGATGTGGGTGGCTCAGCACTATCCGTTTGAAACACCCCGTACCTTTATTTCCAGCGGCGGTCTGGGCACCATGGGCTTTGGTCTGGGTGCTGCGATCGGTGCCGCAACTGCAACCGGCAAAAAGACCATTCTGGTCACCGGCGACGGCAGCTTCGGCATGAACCTGAACGAACTGGCTACCGCAGTCACCAACCAGACACCGGTCGTTGTATTCATCATGAACAACGGCGTGCTGGGCATGGTTCGGCAGTGGCAGACCCTGTTCTTCGACAAGCACTATTCCAACACCACGCTGGAACGCAAGACCGACTTCGTCAAACTGGCAGAAGCATTCGGCATGCCGGGCTATCGTGCCATGAATATGGCAGAACTGAAAGAAGTCCTGCCCAAGGCGTTTGCCGAAAAGGGACCGGTTCTGGTAGATTGTGCGATCGACTGTGACGCATTCGTTCTTCCCATGCTGCCGCCGGGCGGCTGCATCGATGATATTATCGTCGATATTTCTGCAATGTAAAGGGGTGTGTCATCATGGATCGAATCGAACGCTTTGTTATTTCCGTCCTCGTTGCAAACCATTCCGGTGTGCTGTCCCGCGTTTCGGGCATGTTCACCAGACGAGGCTTTAATATTGATACCCTGACAGTCGGAGAAACCGAATCACCGGAATTCTCCCGCATCACCATTTCCACCCACTGTGACCCCGGTATCTGTAACCAGATCGTCAAGCAGCTGGAAAAGATGTATGATGTCAAGACCGTCAAGGTCATGGAACAGGATCAGACAGTGGTCCGCGAGCTGCTGCTCATCAAGATCAACAATGTGGCAGACAAGCGTCAGGATATTATGTCTGTGGTCGATGTCTTCCGTGCGAAGATCACCGACTATTCTCCGGAGGCACTGGTCATCGAAATTCGCGGCGAGTCCTCTAAGATCAACGCTTTTATTGAGCTGCTGGAACCCTACGGCATCATGGAAATGTGCCGCACCGGTCTGGTCGCTCTTGAAAGAGGCGGCTCATGCCTGAAAGATGCGTGAGCAGTCGTATATAAATGGATCAGCAGACTGCACGGATCCTCCGGCGGTACTGCGTCGGAAATGAAAAATCGTTTCCGAAACCCAAATTTATTCAAAGGAGTCTTTCACAATGGATCATGTTGCAAAGGTATTTTATCAGGAAGACTGCGACCTGTCGCTGCTGTATGGCAAGACTATCGCTGTTATCGGCTACGGCAGTCAGGGTCACGCACACGCACTGAATGCCAAGGAATCTCTGGGCGATAAGGCCAGAGTAATCATCGGTCTGTACAAGGGCAGCAAGTCCTGGGCAAAGGCTGAGGCACAGGGCTTCGAAGTATTCACCGCAGCAGAAGCTGCAAAGCAGGCTGACATCATCATGATTCTGATCAATGATGAAAAGCAGGCAGCAATGTACAAGAAGGACATTGCACCGAATCTGGAACCGGGCAATATGCTGATGTTCGCTCACGGCTTTGCGATCCACTTCGGTCAGATCATTCCGCCGGCAGACGTTGACGTTACCATGATCGCTCCGAAGGGACCGGGTCACACCGTTCGTTCGGAATATCAGGCTGGCAAGGGCGTTCCGTGCCTCGTTGCTGTACAGCAGGACGCAACCGGCAAGGCTCAGGATCTGGCACTGGCTTATGGTCTGGCTATCGGCGGTGCAAGAGCCGGCGTTCTGGAAACCACATTCCGTACCGAAACAGAAACCGACCTGTTCGGTGAACAGGCTGTTCTGTGCGGCGGCGTTTGTGCCCTGATGCAGGCTGGTTTCGAAACTCTGTGCGAAGCTGGTTATGACCCGAGAAACGCTTACTTCGAATGCATTCACGAGATGAAGCTGATCGTAGACCTGATCTACCAGAGTGGTTTTGCAGGCATGCGTTACTCCATCTCCAACACTGCGGAATACGGCGACTACATCACCGGTCCGAAGCTGATTACCGAGGAAACCAAGAAGACCATGAAGCAGATCCTGAAGAACATTCAGGACGGTTCCTTCGCAAAGGAATTCCTGCTGGATATGAGCGAAGCAGGCGGTCAGGCACACTTCCGTGCTATGCGTAAGCTGGCTGCTGAGCATCCGTCTGAAAAGGTCGGCGAAGAGATCCGTAAGCTGTACAGCTGGAACGGCGAAGACAAGCTGATCAACAACTAATCAGTACATTTGCTACAGCAATCCCCCATTTCTGAATCGATGGGATACGCAGGGATAAAACCATAACGCAGAAACTGCTTTCCTGACGCAATATCAGGAAAGCAGTTTTTGGATACACAGCAAATCCATTGTGACACACGGAAAAGTATTTTTCCGAAACTATATGAGGTGAAAAAAATGAACGGTAATTTTTACTGTGAGGGTGTCGATAAGGCACCCCAGCGTTCCCTGTTCCACGCACTGGGAATGACCAAGGAAGAAATGGAACGTCCGCTGGTCGGCATCGTTTCTTCTTATAATGAGATCGTACCGGGACACATGAACATCGACAAAATCGTGGAAGCTGTCAAGCTGGGTGTTGCCATGGCTGGCGGTACACCGGTAGTATTTCCGGCAATTGCAGTCTGTGACGGTATCGCCATGGGACACAAGGGCATGAAATATTCTCTGGTGACCCGTGACCTGATCGCCGACTCCACCGAGTGCATGGCTCTGGCACATCACTTTGATGCACTGGTCATGATCCCGAACTGTGACAAGAATGTCCCCGGTCTGCTGATGGCTGCCGCAAGAGTGAACGTGCCGACTGTCTTTGTCAGCGGCGGTCCGATGCTTGCCGGTCACGTCAAGGGCAAGAAAACCAGTCTGTCCAGCATGTTTGAAGCTGTCGGCTCTTACGCTGCCGGCAAGTTCACTCTGGAGGACGTGGAAGAATTCGAGAACAACGCCTGCCCCACCTGCGGTTCCTGCTCCGGTATGTACACCGCAAACTCTATGAACTGCCTGACTGAAGTGCTGGGCATGGGGCTCAGAGGCAACGGCACCATTCCGGCAGTATATTCTGAACGTATCAAGCTGGCAAAACAGGCTGGTATGGCAGTTATGGACATGTACCGGAAGAATATCCGTCCCCGCGACATCATGACCGCAGACGCTTTTGAAAACGCACTGACCGCAGATATGGCACTGGGCTGTTCCACCAACAGCATGCTGCACCTGCCGGCAATTGCCAACGAATGTGGCATCAAGATCGATCTGGACATGGTCAACCAGATCAGTGCACGCACCCCGAACATCTGCCACCTTGCTCCGGCAGGTCACGCATACATGGAAGACCTGAACGAAGCCGGCGGCATCTATGCCGTTCTGAACGAACTGACCAAGAAGAATCTGCTCCACACCGATGTGATGACTGTCACCGGCAAGACCATGGCAGAGAACATCAAGGGATGTATCAACAAGAACACCGACATCATTCGCCCGATCGATCAGCCGTACAGCGAAACCGGCGGTATTGCTGTCCTCAAGGGCAATCTGGCTCCGGATCGCTGCGTTGTAAAGCGGAGTGCCGTTGCAAAGGAAATGCTGGTACACAAGGGACCGGCAAAGGTATTCAACAGCGAAGAAGAAGCTATTGCAGCGATCACCGGCGGCAAGATCGTCAAGGGTGATGTCGTTGTGATCCGGTACGAGGGACCTGCAGGCGGTCCGGGCATGCGGGAAATGCTCTCCCCGACTTCTGCAATCGCCGGCATGGGACTGGACAAGGACGTTGCCCTCATCACAGACGGCCGCTTCTCCGGTGCGACACGCGGTGCAGCGATCGGTCACGTTTCTCCGGAAGCAGTCAACGGTGGTACCATTGCCTATGTACAGGACGGCGACATCATCTCCATTGACATTCCGAACCACAGCATTCAGTTGGAAGTTTCCGACGAGGAACTGGCAGAACGGAAAAAGACCACCAAGATTCTGGTCAAGGAAAACCTCACCGGCTATCTGAAGCGGTATTCCAAGATGGTTTCCTCTGCGGATCAGGGTGCGATCATCAACCGCATGGACTAAATCAAACAAAGGAGGAACTTCCCCTATGGGTATGACAATGACACAAAAGATCCTTGCTGCACACGCCGGCTTGGATTCTGTCGAAGCCGGTCAGCTGATCCTGGTCAATCTGGATCGGGTACTGGGCAACGACATCACTTCCCCCGTTGCAATTCGGGAATTCAACAAGCTGAACAAGGACAACGTTTTCGATAAGGACAAGGTGACCATGGTCATGGATCACTTTGCCCCGAACAAGGACATCAAGGCTGCCACACAGTGTAAAATGTGCCGCGATTTCTGCGGCGAAAAGGAGATCACCCACTTCTATGACGTTGGTCAAATGGGTATCGAACATGCCCTGCTGCCGGAAAAAGGACTGGTCGTTTCCGGTGACGTTGTTATCGGTGCAGACTCTCACACCTGCACATACGGTGCACTGGGTGCATTTTCTACCGGTGTCGGCTCTACCGATATGGCATGCGGCATGGCGATCGGCAAGGCTTGGTTCAAGGTGCCGTCTGCTATCAAGTTTGTTCTCAAGGGCAAGCTGAACCCGTACATCTCCGGCAAGGACGTGATCCTGCACATCATTGGCAAGATCGGCGTAGACGGTGCTCTGTACCGCTCTATGGAATTCACTGGCGAGGGCGTGGCTTCTCTGTCTATGAGCGACCGTCTGACCATGACCAACATGGCAATCGAAGCCGGTGCCAAGAACGGTATCTTCGAGGTTGACGATCAGACACTGGCATTCGTGGCAGAGCACAGCGACCGCAAGCCGGTTGTCTATAAGGCTGACGAAGATGCCGTTTACGATGAAGTTATCGAAATCGACCTGTCTGAGATCAAGTCCACCGTGGCATTCCCGCACCTGCCGGGCAACACCCGCACCATTGACGAAGTGGGCGAGGTGAAGATCGATCAGGTTGTCATTGGCTCCTGCACCAACGGTTTCTACAAGGACATCGAAGAAGCTGCTTCTATTATCCGCGGCAAAAAGGTGGCAAAGAACGTCCGTGCCATTATCATTCCGGCAACACAGGCAATTTACCTGAAGGCTATGGAAAACGGTCTGCTGAAGGATTTCATCGAGGCTGGCTGCGTAGTATCTACCCCGACCTGCGGCCCGTGTCTGGGCGGACACATGGGCATTCTGGCTGCCGGTGAACGTGCAGTTTCCACCACAAACCGGAACTTCGTAGGCAGAATGGGTCACCCGGAATCTGAAGTATATCTGGCAAGTCCGGCGGTTGCAGCAGCAAGTGCCATTGCCGGCAAGATCGTTTCCCCGAAGGAGGTACTGTAATCATGCAACTGAACGGAACTGTCATCAAATACGGCGACAACGTGGACACGGACGTTATCATTCCGGCACGTTATCTGAACACCATTGACAAGAAGGAACTGGCTTCTCACTGCATGGAAGATCTGGATACCACCTTCACCAGCCGCGTGAAGCCGGGCGACATCATGGTCGGCGGCGAAAACTTCGGCTGCGGTTCTTCCCGTGAGCATGCCCCGATTGCAATCAAGGAAAGCGGCATTGCTCTGGTCATTGCCAAGAGCTTTGCCCGCATCTTCTACCGGAACTCTATCAACATCGGTCTGGCGATCGTGGAGTGTCCGGAGGCTGTAGACGCTATCAGCGAGGGCGACACGGTGGAAGCAGATCTGGACAACGGCATCATTCGCGATGTCACCACCGGCAAGGAATTCCATGTGGCACCGTTTCCGGAATTTATCCAGACCATTATCGCAAACGGCGGTCTGATCGAGTCGATCAAAAAGGGTGCTGTGAAGTAAGCGGTTCTCTGAAACCCTATGATATACAAAAAGCTGTTGTACCATTTGTTTGGTACAACAGCTTTTTTGTTGTCTGAAAACTGGAATTTATGCTTGCTTTTTAGAATTTCTGATATATATTGCGGATGTTATAACAACCATTAGAATAAGAATATGCAAAATAGAATGATAAACATCTGGTATATATCTTCCATCAATTTCAAGCCACTTTATAGCCCCTGAAAAACACTTTATCTTACCTTCAAGTGAACCCATTATCCCTTTACCAAAAATAGTATACCATTCGTGGCATAAGAATTGAACTACAAACCATATTGATGTCCATACCGCAACAGCCCATTTTCCGAATTTTTCCTTAAATATAAATAATATTATAGTTACTAAATAAATAAGAAAAAATATTCCATCATCTTTATATGAGCGTGCGACTAAATAAGTATTTCTGAAATAAATACCTGTCATATCAAGAAAAAACCAGAACAGAAGCAATATTTGAGGTATTATACAATATCTTTTCTTCATTATTTACCACCTAAATTCCGATTTACCGCATTTCCATTATACCACACAGCCCCAACGCAGTCAATCCGCCACAAATTTCACCGGCACAGTGCCCGCTATGTGTTCTTCTCATGTGGAAAAACTAGAAGTTGTCTATTTCTCCTCTTCATCAATACCTAGTTCATCGTGTATTTGTTCTTCTTCAATATCTTCGGTAGTGACTTTTCCTGTAATATCCCTATAGGCTTCTTTTATTCCATTTCTGACAGCCCATTTAACTATAAAATATAATGCAAGTAAAACGATTAGTGCTGTGCCAAAACTAATTCCTAGTTCTTCAAACATTTCATTACCTCCGTCAAATCCCGATTTACCGCATTTCTATTATACCACACAGCCCCAACGCAGTCAATCCGCCGTAAATTTCACCGACACAGTTGCCCGCTATGCGTTCTTCTCATGTGGAAAAACTGGAATTTTTATTTCTTGTTTAACTTTTCCCATTCGCTTTTGAGAACTGAATAAACTCTTCTTCCCTCAAAATGATCTTTTCTCCAGAAAAAATCACGAAATGTTCCTTCATATGTAAGTCCGCACTTTTCAATAACTCTGCGTGAAGCTTCATTTACTGTACGACAATCAATCTCAATTCTATGAAAGTTGATTTTTTCAAAACCAAAACGAATAACAGCTTTCGTCATTTCTGTGGCATATCCCTTACCCTGAAATGCAGGACCGATAACATACTCAATCTCACCATGCTGATTGTTGCTGTCAACTAAGAAAAATGCAATTTGTCCTATACACTCACTGGATGTCTTTTCAATAACTGCCCAGCGATAATAATCTTTACAGGAATAAGAAACAATATACTTCGTATCAAATAACTTCTGAACATCATCAGATGTAGGATAATATGGTTCACCATAATCCCATTGTGTCTGTTCATCTGCTATCCAGTTGCGTAGCATAGAATCAATATCAGAATACTCAAAACGACGAAGTATCAGTCTTTCTGTTTCTATTGTTTGTGTTCCGATGTGTGTCAGCATCTCATTTCCTCCGATTATCACTATAAAGTTTCATATAACTTCCGATTTACCGCATTTCCATTATACCGCACAATTCTAACTTAGTCAATCCGCCGCAAATTTCACCGACACAGTTGCCCGCTATGCGTTCTTCTCATGTGGAAAAACTGGAATTTATCAGTCCATTAGTTCAAGTGTTTTCTCAAAAGGAATACATTCTGCATACCGCTTATTCCACATAAATTCATTATAATAATGGTAGCTTTGTTCAGCGGTCATATACTGATTATCAACTGTACTATTCGCATTTGCAGGAACAATCATTTTGAAACCATGCTCAAATCCCGATTTAATCGTTGCATCAATACAATAATCTGTCTGCAATCCCACAATAATAATCGTATTTTCTTCTTTTTGTCTTAAATACTCCAATAGTCCAGTATCTTTAAAAGCACTATTTACGTTCTTGTCAAAAACAAGTTCACCATTAAGTGGTTGAAATCCATCATATATTTCAAAACCATCATTTCCTTTTGTCAATTCATTGCCAATCCCATCGTCATGCCGAACAAAAATAACTTCTATCTTATTATTTCGAGCTGTTCTTATCAGTTCTATAACACGAGATTTGAATAAATCAAATTGGTATAACTTGTCATTTGTAATTGCTTTTTGTGTATCAACTACCAAAAGTATCATCAACGATTCCTCCACAAATTCCGATTTACCGCATTTCCATTATACCACACAGCCCCAACGCAGTCAATCCGCCGCAAATTTCACCGACACAGTTGCCCGCTATGCGTTCTTCTCATGTAGAAAAACTGAAATTTAATATTACTCGACATGATAAAATTTTTTTAATCTTTGTGCCTCATTTGCTTCAAATCCAAATTTTTCATAAAAAGGTATCTTATCCGGAACCGCACATAGCTCCACAAAAATATCTGTTCCTTTTACTCCATTGTTATTTATAAACTTTCTTAATTCATCTATTAACATTCTTCCAATACCTTTTCCCTGATATTCAGGTCTGACAACAACATCTTTAATATAATAATTAAGTCCCATATCACCATTCATTCTTGCCATAGCAACAATGCAATCTCCGTCCCATATAGAAACTCTAAATAGAGTATGTTTCATTGCTAATCTTGTTTGCTCAAGAGATGGTCCATCTCCCCATACTGTTTCCCATAATTCAATAAATTGCTCTGCCGTTAGTTCGTTGTATTTGATTTTTAAATCTAACATATATTATTTCTCTCCAATACCTTGTATTATAAAATCAATCAGATTTACAAATTCCGATTTACCACACCTTCATTATACCACACAGCCCCAACCAAGTCAATCCACAACCAAAATCACCGACACAGCCCCCTCCGCACCGGCTTTTTTGTGGCGAAATGCAGAATTTTCACAAAAACCTTGTAATCTTCACAGCTTTGGTGTATAATGAAAGAGTATTTGCGGAACAAATGGGGTATGTCAACGATTTGTTCCGCCAAACCAAACACAAAGGAGTCTTTCCCATGAATTTTAACATTGCATTGCTTCGGGGCGACGGTATCGGTCCGGAGATCGTAGACAGTGCTGTGGCTGTTCTCCACAAGATTGGCAAGAAATACGGTCACACCTTCACCTGCACCCCGTACCTCATCGGCGGCTGTGCGATCGATGCCACCGGCATTCCCCTGCCGAAAGAAACCATTGACGGCTGTCTGGCAAGCGACAGTGTCCTGCTGGGTGCTGTCGGCGGTGCAGTCGGTCACAACAAGTGGGATCAGATGCCGCCGCATCTCCGTCCGGAAAAGGCTCTGCTGGGAATCCGTGAGGCTCTGGGACTGTTCACCAACCTCCGTCCGGCAAAGCTGTATCCGGCTCTGAAAGGCGACTGCCCCCTGCGGGAAGACATCGTGGCAAAGGGCTTCGACATCATGATGGTTCGTGAACTGACCGGCGGCATCTACTTCGGCGAACGGGGCAGACGCGAGGGCAAGTACGGCGAAGAAGCATATGACACCGAGTGCTACAGCAAAATGGAAGTAGAGCGTATCGCACGCGTGGCTTTCGAAACCGCCCGGAAGCGGAACAAGAACGTCATCAGCATCGACAAGGCAAACGTTCTGGAAAGCTCCCGTCTGTGGCGTGAAGTCGTTCACGAAGTGGCAAAGGACTATCCGGATGTCACCCTCACCGATATGCTGGTAGACAACGCAGCCATGCAGCTGGTCAAGAATCCCAGACAGTTTGACGTAGTTGTCACCTCCAATATGTTCGGCGACATTCTGTCCGATGAAGCTTCCCAGATCACCGGTTCTATCGGTATGCTGCCGTCGGCTTCTCTGGGTGCCACCAAGCGTGGCATGTACGAGCCGATCCACGGTTCTGCACCGGATATTGCCGGACAGAACAAGGCAAACCCCATCGCAACCATTCTCTCCGCAGCCATGATGCTCCGCTACTCCTTCGACCTCATGGACGAGGCACAGGCAATCGAAGACGCTGTGGACGCATATCTGAATGCAGGCTACCGCACTGCCGATCTGGCTGGCGAGGGCGTAACACCGCTGTCCTGCACCGAATGCACCGAAAAGATCATTGCACTGCTGAAGTAAGCGGTGTTTCCCTGATACTAACATAAAAACCGAAAGAGATGACTCCATATGACTCCCAGAGAAGAAATCGGATACGGGCTGGATGCCCTTGTCATTTTCCGCAGTTTACAGCAGGATCCGGTGCTTCGTGCACTGATGCAGTTCTGCCACACTGACAAGGAAAATACCCCCGCACAGATCCGCTTTTACAGTGCCATGGTTTCCGCCCTGTATGAACGGGCAGACGACCTCACCGGCTATCTGGAACAGATCGTTCTGGAACACGAAAACGTTTATGTCCAGCGTGCCGGTGCCGGCGAAACCATTTCGCAGAACATGGAAACCTGCCTGCACACAGAATTGAAATTGCTGAACCGCATTGCAATGCTCACCCCTGCCATGATTCAGGCAGAGATGCAGACCAGCATTCCCCTGCCGGCATGGCAGACCCACAAGACCGATCTGGACAAGCTCTACACCCAGCGTGTAGCGGAGATCTCCAAGCACGGCTACGGCATCTATGCACGGCACCACATGTTCACCGTCGGAGCAAGCGGCGAGTTGGTTCCGGTGCAGTATCCTGACCCCATTTCTCTGGAACAAATGGTGGGATACGAACGGGAACGCGGCATTGTGGTAGAAAATACCAAGGCACTCCTTGCAGGAAAATACGCCTCCAACGTCCTCCTCGCCGGAGATGCCGGCACGGGAAAATCTGCAACTGTCAAGGCAATTGCCAACGCGTTCAAAGACGACGGACTGCGGCTGATCGAACTGAACAAAGACCAGCTGTGCTACATTCCCCAGATCATGGATCACCTGTGCAAAAATCCGCTGAAGTTTATCCTCTTTATTGACGACCTCACATTCTCCGAGGACGACCCCAACTTCGGCACGCTGAAAGCGACTCTGGAGGGCAGCATTGCCGCCAGAATGCGGAATACCGTCATCTACGCCACCAGCAACCGGCGGCATCTGGTCAAGGAAACCTTTGACGACGGCAGCGACAAGCACTCCAACGACACCGTACAGGAACGCATCTCCCTGTCGGAACGATTTGGCATCACAATTACCTACAGCCGCCCGCAGAAGAACCTGTATCTGGAGATCGTCCACGCTCTGGCAGAACAGAACGGTCTGGACATCACCATGGAGGAACTGGACGCACAGGCAGAACAGTTCGCCCTCCAGAAAAGCGGCAGAAGTGCCCGTGCTGCAAAGCAGCTGATCGACCAGCTGCTGACACAGCGTTCTTAGGCAATACCGCACAAAGAGCATCTGTCGCACAATCTTTGTGTAGTATTGCCGGTCAAGGCAGCTTTTGCGGAGTGGATTGACGAGCAAGGCGAAGATTACGAAAGCTAGGCGGACGACATTATCCGCGAGTGGGAAGAGTACGAGCCGGACGAGGATTAAAAGAGGCACAAAATGCAGAAAATCAAATTACACATGCTGGAAAAATACAATTATTTTGAAAACATTTTTCTCCAAAGCTGGTCTTTGGACGACGAAGGCAGCCATGAAAAAGAAACCGCGTGGTTTGAGCTGCCGGACGGGTTTGAAATCGCTGCCGGAAAAGATGGGATTAAGCGGGTTTACGATCTGCGGAACGGCGAGAGCATACCGTGCGAGCTGCTGACAGATCGCGGCGTGCCGCGGCTTGTATCGTGCAGCGGCTGCACCACGCTCCGCCGGACTGTGGAAGATACGGAAGCCGCAGAGCTCCGTAAAATCCGCGAAAAGGCTGGTCTTAACCGGTCAGAATTTTCCGATGCGACATCTATCCCGCTGCGGACACTGGAAGATTGGGAAAGCGGTAAGCGTAAGCCGCCTTTTTATGTAATTCGACTGCTCGAATTTTTCGTAGATCACCTAGATGCTTAACTTGTTAACGCTGTTATGTGTGCACAAATTATGATGATTTATTTTGTGCAAGTATACAAAGTTTACTTAATATGATTATGGAAAGGAAGTCCTATCCATGCTGACATTGGATAAAATCTATCAAGCAAGCCACGTGCTCCGGAGCGTGATCCGGAAAACGGATCTGATTCAGGCACCGAAACTCTGTCCGGACTGCAATCTGTTTCTCAAGACAGAGAACCTGCAGGTCACCGGTTCTTTCAAGGTTCGCGGTGCCTATTACATGATGTCCCAGCTGACAGAAGAAGAAAAGGCACGGGGTGTCATCGCCTGCTCTGCCGGCAACCACGCACAGGGTGTGGCTCTGGCTGCAGCAAAGAACCACATGAAGGCTCTCATCTGCCTGCCGGACGGTGCTCCGATCTCCAAGGTAGAAGCTACCAAGAGTTACGGTGCAGAGGTCTGCATGGTCAAGGGTGTCTATGACGATGCCTACAACAAGGCTGTAGAGCTCCAGAAGGAACACAACTACACTTTTGTACACCCCTTTGACAACGAAAACGTCATTGCCGGACAGGGCACCATCGGTCTGGAAATTCTGGATCAGATGGCAGACGTGGACGCAGTCATTGTGCCGATCGGCGGCGGCGGACTGATCTCCGGCGTGGCGTTTGCCATTAAGCAGCTGAACCCGAATATCAAGGTTTACGGCGTACAGGCAAGCGGTGCACCCAGCATGTACGAGTCCATTCACAACGACAAGATCACCTGTCTGGACTCCGTTTCCACCATTGCCGACGGTATCGCCGTCAAGGAACCGGGCCCCCACACTTTCGAGTATGTCAAGAAGTATGTGGACGACATTGTGACTGTGACCGACGACGAGATCTCCGCTGCAATTCTGGCTCTGATCGAAAAGCAGAAGCTGATCGCAGAGGGTGCCGGTGCAGCATCTGTGGCTGCGGCAATGTTCCACAAGGTTCCCGTAGAGGGCAAGAAAGTGGTTTGTCTGGTTTCCGGCGGCAACATCGACGTGACTATTCTGTCCCGTGTCATCAAGCGTGGTCTGCTGATGTCCGGCAGAAGCTGCATGCTCAACATTGAACTGCTGGACAAGCCGGGTCAGCTGAAAGATGTTTCCCGCATCATCGCCGATCTGGGCGGCAACGTCATCTCCATTCACCATGAACGTGCCAACGAGGGCAGCGACATCAACGGCTGCTTCCTGCGGATCACCATGGAAACCAGAGATTACGCACACATTCAGGAGATCCGCAGTGCCCTCATGGAAGCAGGATTCCATCTGGTGGACTAAAATAAGAAATCCCTATTTTTTGAAAAGAGGTTTTTATCATGGATACCATTTATACCAAAAACGCACCAAACGCAATCGGTCCGTATTCACAGGCTGTCAAAATCGGTGATATGCTGTACACTTCCGGTCAGATCGCCATCAATCCGGCGACCGGCAATGTAGAAGCAACTGACATCGTGGGACAGTCCAAGCAGGTCATGGCAAACCTGAAAGCCGTTCTGGAAGCCGCAGGTACCAGCTTCGACAAGGTTGTCAAGACAACTTGCTTCCTCAAGGACGTAGCACGGGATTTCGGTGCATTCAATGAAGTGTACGCCGAAGCTATGGGCGATGCAAAGCCGGCAAGAAGCTGTGTTGGCGTAGCAGACCTGCCCAAGGGTGTGCTGGTAGAAGTTGAAGTTATCGCGGCTCTGTAAGCGGTAGGCTTCACGCAAAGAGAAATGAGAAGCGGAGAACGTTTTGGACGTTCTCCGCTTTTTTCATTATCGATTGCCTTTCGGATAAGGCTTTTTCTCGTCCGTTCGTCCCATGAGGTAGTCCACGCTTACGCCATAAAAATCTGCAAGGTGTTCCCATATCACTGTGGGTATATCGTTTTCTCCAGTTTCATATTTGGAATAACCGGTCTGTGACATCTGCAAATATTGTGCCACCTGCTTTTGTGTCAAATCTGCATCTTCTCTTAAATCTCTGATTCGATTTTTCATACGTATAACAGCCTCCCAATTGCAACTATTATACGATAACCTGTTTCAGATTATTGACTTATAACCTGAAACAGGTTATAATGATAAAAAAGGAGGTTTTCCCATGACAAATTACAAAAGACCTTACTTCCGGTTATTCTGTGCCGTCTGTGACACCATTGATGCACTGGAACAAACAGCCGCTTCGAAAAACTGCCCCGAAACCACTGCCAAACTTCTTTCAGAACAGGCGAAGCAATTGCGAAAAGTCACACAGGAAACAGAGGAACTGGTCATTGGCAGCGATTCCTAACGTTTTTACCGGCTCTTTTTTCCGCAAAACGCTTGTAATTTCCGCTGAAATATTGTATAATGAAAGCTATAGGAATCTGCCCTGCGGGTTTCAATTTATCATAAAGGAGTTTTTACCATGTACGCAAATATGATGGACACCATTGGTTTTGTTTCCCAGTTCGATCCGGAAGTCGGACAGGCAATGAATGAGGAGCTGGGTCGCCAGCGTCGGAATCTGGAACTGATCGCCAGCGAGAATCTGGTTTCTCCGGCAGTTATGGCTGCTATGGGTTCTGCCCTCACCAACAAGTATGCAGAAGGTCTGCCCCACAAACGGTACTACGGCGGCTGCGAATATGTAGACGTAGTAGAGGAGATCGCTATCGAACGTGCCTGCAAGCTGTTCGGTGCCAAGTATGCCAATGTACAGCCCCATTCCGGTGCACAGGCAAACACTGCTGTATACTTCGCACTGCTCCAGCCGGGCGATACGGTTATGGGTATGAGCCTGGCACACGGCGGCCACCTGACACACGGTTCTCCGGTCAACATCTCCGGCAAGTACTTCAACTTCGTTCCCTATGAACTGGGCGATGATGAATATATCGACTACGACCGTGCCGAGGCTCTGGCAAAGGAAGTCAAGCCGAAGCTGATCGTTGCCGGTGCAAGTGCATATCCCCGCATCATCGACTTCAAGCGTCTGTCCGAGATCGCAAAGTCTGTAGGAGCATACCTCATGGTAGACATGGCTCACATCGCCGGTCTGGTTGCCGCAGGCGTTCACCCGTCGCCGGTACCCTATGCCGACATCACCACTACCACCACCCACAAGACTCTCCGCGGTCCGAGAGGCGGTCTGATCCTGACCAACGACGAGGAACTGGCAAAGAAGATCAACAAGGCAGTATTCCCCGGCACACAGGGCGGCCCGCTGATGCATGTGATCGCAGCAAAGGCTGTCTGCTTCGGTGAAGCACTGAAGCCGGAATTCCAGACCTACGGCAAGACTGTTGTTGCAAACGCTTCCGCACTGGCTGACGGCTTGATGCAGCGTGGATTCCGTCTGGTATCCGGCGGCACAGACAACCACCTGATGCTGGTAGACCTGCGTCCTTTCGGCGACCTCACCGGTAAGGAATTCGAACGCCGTCTGGACGAAGTGTTCATCACCGTCAACAAGAATGCAATCCCCAACGACCCGCAGAAGCCGTTCGTTACCAGCGGTATCCGCGTAGGTACACCGGCAGTTACTACCCGCGGTTTGCAGCCGGCAGATATGGAAATTATTGCACAGGCAATGTACCTCGCCGCTTCCGACTTCGAGAACAAGGCAGAGGAAGTTCGCGAGAGTGTCTGCGAGCTGTGCAAGAAGTACCCGCTGTACGAATAAACCATGCACACACCCCTTGCAGATCAGATTCGCCCCAGCACGCTGGACGATGTGGTAGGACAGCGGCAGCTGCTCGCCGCCGGAAAGCCTCTGCGGCGAATTATTGAAAGCGGAAAAATCCCCAACATGATCTTCTATGGTCCCTCCGGCGTGGGGAAAACCACCGTTGCCCGCATCATTGCGGACAGCACCTCGATGACACTGCACAAGCTGAACGGCACCTCTGCCTCGACGGCGGATATTCGCGACGTGGTGGCAGAAGTGGGCACCTTTTCCGGCATGAACGGCATTCTCCTCTATCTGGACGAGATCCAGTATTTCAACAAGAAACAGCAGCAGCTGCTTCTGGAATACATGGAAAACGGGCAGATCACCCTGATCGCCTCCACCACGGAGAACCCCTACTTTGCCGTGTACAACGCTCTCATCAGCCGTTCCACCGTGTTTGAGTTCAAGCCGGTTCCGCCGGAGGAACTGGAACGTGCTGTTGCCCGTGGTTTCCGCTGTATGGAACAACAGCTGGGCGAAACAATTCACCTGTCAGACGGTGTCTGCGGCTGGATCGCACGGGGCTGCGGCGGCGATGTCCGCAAAGCCATGAACACGGTGGAACTGATCGTGCTGTCCGGTGAACACACCGAAAACGGCATTGTCATTTCCGATGAACTGGCACAGGAACTGACGCAACGCAGCAACATGCGATACGATCGGGACAACGACCAGCACTATGATCTGCTGTCTGCCCTGCAAAAGTCCATTCGCGGCTCCGACGAAAATGCAGCCCTGCACTATACGGCAAGACTGCTGGCGGCAAATGATTTGCTGTCCGTCTGCCGGCGGCTGCTGGTCATTGCGGCAGAAGACGTGGGGCTGGCATATCCGCAGGCAATTGTCATCACAAAGGCATGCGTGGACAGTGCCCTCCAGCTGGGGCTGCCCGAAGCCCGTATTCCCATTGCAGAAGCCGTAGTGCTCCTCGCCACTTCGCCAAAGTCTAACAGTGCCTACGAAGCGATCAATCGGGCAATGGCAGACGTGGAAGAATATGGAGCACCGGATTTTCCGCGGCATTTACAGAATAAACATTTCGACGGGGCAGAGGCAGCTGTCCGCGGGCAGCACTACCGCTATCCCCACGACTATCCCAACCACTATGTCAAACAGCAGTACCTGCCGGATATTCTCAAGGACAAGGTCTATTACCAGTTCGGCGAGAACCGGCAGGAACAGGCCGCGGCAGCCTATCGGGAAAAAATCCTGCGGGAAGATCAGACGTAAAGATTTTAGGCAATACCGCACAAAGATTGTGCGTAAGGTGCCCTAGATTCGGCGGGACAGATGCTCCAACGCCATGTCATACAGACCTGACGGCTTGACTTCACGCCGGATCAGGTCATTGGCAAAGCGGATCGTCTGTTCCAGACTGCCGGAAAAGTCGGGAATGCTCTGGCGTTCTTCGGTGTACAAGTCCTCCAGCATGATTCCATAGGTGGGCTGCCGGATTCCCTGCCGCACGATGCTGCCGGCAGTGACACGGTAGACCACACGGTTGCTGCTGTAGACTTCCATATAAACAATGAGTTCCGCGGGGCGGGACTGGGAACGGGTTTTCAACTTCGTTTTCATTTTGTATGCTCCTGTTCTGGTAAATAGAATCTTTTTCTCTGGGCAGTGCTGCATTTTGCAGCAGATGTTCCTTCTGTCTACCAGTATAACATTTCTCCGCGAAAATGAAAAGGCTGAAAAGCCACGTGTTTTGTCGAAATTTTGAGAAAGCACAGGGAAAAAGACAACATCGCACAAGGTCGACAGCAAAGCTTTTTGCAGCGTTTTCCCAGACTTTTCCGCGAAGTGAAACGAAGCAGACACATTGCAACTGCAATACGTTAAAAATGCTGTGCTGTCCATGTAAAATCCACAAGATTCCTGCGGTTACAGTCGGAAATCTTTGTCGGAAATGCGACTAGACGAACACACATGATGTTGCTATAATAGAGAAACATGCTTTTTCGAAAGGGGATCTCTGTTATGACAAAAGATATGACTGCGGGGAAACCGCTGGGGCTGATCTTACGCTTCTGCGGTCCCATGGTGTTTGGCAACATTTTGCAGCAGTTGTACAGCATGGTAGATACGGTCATCGTGGGACGCTATCTGGGTGCCAGTGCCTTGGCAGGCGTGGGTGCCACCGGTGCTATCAGCTTTCTGGTGGTGGGATTTGCCACCGGCATCTGCACGGGGCTTTCCATTCCCGTGGCACAGGCGTTCGGTGCCGGCGACTACCAGAACATGCGGAAAAATATTGCTAACTCCTATTATTTAGGTGCACTGATCGGCGTACTTCTGACCATTTTCACCATGATCGGCACAGGAACGATCCTGCACTGGATGAAAACGCCGGACGATATTTATCAGTATTCCTACGATTATATCATTGTCATTTTCGGCGGCATTCTCACCTCGGTGCTGTACAACAGCCTTGCGGCGATTCTCCGTGCCGTCGGTGACAGCAAGTCCCCGATCTTGTTCCTCGCCATTTCGTCTGTTTTGAATATCGTTCTCGATCTGGTATTTCTGGTGGGACTGCACTCCGGCGTTGCCGGTGCCGGCTATGCCACTGTCATTTCACAGGGTATCTCCGGACTGCTCTGCCTGTTTTACCTGTACAAAAAATTCGAGATCATGCGGTTTCAGCAGGGAGAATGCAGACTGGAACTGAAGCGGTGTAGCCGGCTGCTGTCCATTGGTCTGCCGATGGCACTACAGTTTTCCATTACGGCGATCGGTTCGATCATTCTGCAAACCTCTGTCAACTCCCTCGGCTCGCTGGCAGTCACCAGTGTCACTGCCGCACAGAAGATCTGTGCCATTGTCATGGGCCCGCTGGAATCACTTGGCATCACAATGGCAACCTTCTGCGGACAGAATCTGGGTGCCAAAAAGTTTTACCGGATCCGCGACGGCATTCGCCTGAGCATGTACGTTTCCATGTGTTACTGTGCATTCTGCATTGCTTTCCTGTGGATTCTGGGAAAATACACCGCATACCTGTTCCTCGATCCCTCTGAAACAGAAGTCATTCGGCTGGCAGTACAGTACATGCGTCTGAACGCGATCTTCTATCCGGTGCTGGGCGTGCTCTTTATCCTGCGGAATTCCCTGCAGGGCATGGGCTACAGCCTGATGCCGATGATGGCAGGTGTCAGCGAACTGGCGGCACGGTCGCTGGTCTGCTTCGGCTTTGTTCCCACCTTTGGCTACATGGCTGCCGTCATGGCAAGTCCGGTGGCGTGGATCTTCGCCGACGTACTGCTGATCACCGTTTACTTTGTGGACATGCGAAAGCTGAAACGGCAGTTGCTCCCTGCGGAGGCTGCGGTTCCGGCGTGAGAACATTAAGGAAACACACCCCAAGAAAGGATACTTTTATGAAAAAATTCATCTCACTGATCAGTGCAGCGGTGTTCTCTGCAACACTGGTGCTGCCGCAGACGCTGGCTTTTTCCGCTGCGGCAGAAGAATCTGCACTGGAAGAAAGCACTGTCTTTGATGCAGCGGCAGCCGAAGCCAACCCGTTTCAGGCAACCGGCACCGCCAACACCCTGCCCTATCAGCTGCGTTTCGTACCGGAACGAAACTTCGTCACGGCAGAAGAAGTTGCCGCCGGCGACGTGGTCATTCCGGCAGCTGTGTATATCTCCGGCAGCACTGCCAACCGCTTCGGCTCCGTTATGGTAAAGTACGATGCGTTCCGCAACGATGAAAAAACTGACAGCGTTTACTTTTCCGGCATCTCCACCGGCGACAACGCTCACCGAACTTCGGAAAAGAAAACCTATAACAGCAGTCAGGGCACGTTCACCACGGACTATGTGCCGTACTGCTTCGGCTCTGTTTACGACGACGAATACGACAGCAATTCTCCGATGTTCACCACCAGAGAATATGCCTGTGACCCGATCTTCGGCTCGACGATCACCAGTGCCGGAAAGAACAAGATCAAGTTTAACGCCTCGTTCTACAACAGTGCAGACGAACGCAAAAACGGCGTGAAAAAGACCAACAAGGATTTCATTGCAGATGTGACAGTGGACGAGAACGGCAACGGCGTGTACTCCTATGACTACATCGACCAGAGTTCGTTCCAGACCATTACCAAGACGGCGACACTCCCCCGCTACAATCCGGACACACCGGAAGGCGAAAAGCTGCCGGATACCTGCAACAGCGTCATGTGGGTCGCTGGTACCAGCCAGCTGAAGGACGGTGCCGAATTCCTCGGCAGCACTTCTGACGAATTCCCGCTGTTCCATGTCAACATCGTTATCTCCAAGGGCACTGCTTCCGGCATATATGACGTGCAGTTCCTGACACGGGAAACCGTCGGTGCCAACGAGGCTCCCACCCAGCTTACCAGCAACAAGAGCAAGGAATTCCCCACTGAACTGGTGGGCACCTCCATTGCAGTAGGCGTGGACAGCGTTGCTGTTACCGATTCCCAGCAGGATAACGTACAGTTCTACACGGACAGCAACACCAACATCATTCGTGCGACAGATTTTGCAAGCAAGATCCTTGCAGACGTGACCTATACCGACGGCACCACAGAATCTGATGTGGACATCACCCGTCTGGTGGACTGCTACGGTGCAACACCGAAGGAACTCTACGACAAACAGGCAAAGAACGGTTTCTTCTCCTCTCCCAACATGCCCCTGTACTATAACGGCAAACTGCTGAAGTGGAAGACTACCGACAAGAACGTGACACAGAACATCATGGTAGGCAAACGCGGCGACCTGAACTTTGACGGCGGCGTAGACTCTACTGATATTTTCTACCTGTCCCTCTACATTGCCCAAAAGGCTGTCGGTATGAAAACCACTCTGTATACCGGTACTTCCACCGATGCCAACATGGAGGATTTTGCATTCTACCTCATGGACTTCGACACGCTGGGACAGACCAGCACGGCAGCTCTGGACAGTACAGACATTTATTATCTCCTCCTGTACGTTGCAAACCGTGCAGTAGGCAACCACATCGCCTGGGATTCTTTCGTCCTGTAAGCCAATCCTTTTATAAGGCAATACCGCACAAATAAAAACGCTGACTTGCATGGTACAAGTCAGCGTTTTTTGCGTGTTTCGCATCTGTTTTGCTTTTCGAAAAAGTAAAATGCCCGTCTGAGGGAGCAGACGGGCATTTTAATAAGGGGATTTTTATGAAAAAAATTTTTAAGAAAGGATACTTATATTATACCCCTGTCTACCCCTTCTGTCAATAGAATCATAGATTATTTACAATAATTCTATATAAGAAATACAAATAGGTGCAACATTTTCGTGTTGGAAATATTAGGAATTGGAATCCGTGGTTTCTTCCGGCATATGTACGTCCATTTGCGGATACGGAATAGAGATGCCGTGGCTGTCGAACGCCTTTTTCACGTCCTCCAGCAGCCGGTAGTGCAGCTGCCAATAGTTTTCGCTCTTGGTCCACACCTGCAATTGCAGCACCACAGCACTGTCGTCGTGACTGAACACCACCACTTTCGCTTCCGGTTCTGCCAAAGCCTCCGGAGCCGCCTGCACCTGCTCCAGCAGTACCTTGCGGGCAGCATCAATATCGTCCTCATAGCTGATACCGAAGTTCAGGTCTACGCGGCGGGTATCCTTGTCTGTGTAGTTGATGATCTTGCCGCTGGCGACTACGCCGTTTGGGATAAAAACGGTCTTGTTGTCCGCAGTGACAATGCGGGTGTAGAGAATGGTAATGGCTTCTACCTTACCCGTCACGCCGTCAGCTTCAATGGTGTCCCCCTCTTTCAGCGGCTTGGAGAACAAAATGATAAAACCGCCTGCCAGATTGGAAAGACTGTCTTTCAGGGCAAGACCGACTGCTACGCCGGCAGACGCGATCACGGCAACAATGGAATCCATGGGCACGTCCAGAATGGACAGAGCAATGACGATCAACAGCACATACAGTACGATCTTGGCAACGGAACGAATGAAACTGGACATGATGCCGTCCATGTTGGAACGGTTGAATGCCCGCTTCAGGATCCGCATGATCTGTTTTACCAGAAAAAAGCCGATCAGCAAAAACAGTATGGCAAAGATCAGGGACGGCAGCTTGTCCAGAATAGGCTGAAAAATTTTGTTCAGTATGCCGGAAGTCTGCTTTACTTCTTCCCCTACAGTGTCCACCATGTTCTGTACGGCAGGTGCCAGATTTGTGGTATCTGTGGCAACCGCAGAAGAAGCCGTCCAGAAGGCAGAGCATATTCGAATTGGATTCATGTATATTTCCTCCTGTCACGTTGATATAAGTAACATTATAGCGTTTTTCCGAAAAAAGGTCAAGGGCATAATTGCAGGATTCCGGAACATGCTATTCTTGTTGCAGTGTTCCCTTAATATTCTGGAAAGAACGGTTGACAGAATCCACTTTTTCTGGTAAGATGAATCTAGGGAAACACTGAATAAAGCCCGCCTGACGGCTTTGCACGCAATCTGCGTGCAGATTTTCCGTCATATTGCCCAGAAATCCCTTGCCAGACATACAGTCTGCCTGCGGAATTTCTGTGCAATCTGCCGAAAAATCTGACTACGCATCTTACGCACAAGCTTTATTCAGCGTTTCCTTAAGCATATTCGTATAAAATTTTGCCGAAAAGACGTGCATGTCATTCTAATGTGCACACGCTCCTATTCAAGGCAGCATCATGTAAAGCTTGTTCCGGAATTCCGCAGGCATGGTGCTGCTCCCAATACTGCTTTTTGACAGAGAATCGAGGTCATTGCATCATGCGTCAACCACCAAAAGAATCTTCGCAATCCCTTAGCTATCATATTGCCCTCGGAGGAATCATTGCTGCACTCTGCATCGCCTGCATGTTTCTCACAGGCGTGTTCCCCATGTTCTATCTGATTTTGCCCATGCTGGCGAGTGCCTTCATCTATATCATGACACTGGAAACCGGCGGCTACTGGGGCTTTCTGACCTATTTGTCCGTGGGACTGCTCTCCGTTTTTGTCACGCCGAACAAGGACGCTTCACTGGCATTCCTGTTCTTTTTCGGCTATTTTCCCCTGCTGCGAAACGGCATGGAACGGTTCCGCTGGAAGTTTCTCGGGTTCCTGCTCCGGCTGGCAGTCTTTAATGCCGCAGTGCTGACGTTCTTCTGGGTGTCTGTCTATGTACTGGGCATGAAAGAGCTGCTGGAATCTCTGGGCGATTACGGCAAATACGGCGGCTGGATCCTGCTGGGCATTGCAAACGTTATGTTTTTCTGTTACGATTTCAGTATGGGAAGCTTTCCCGCATTGTATCGCCGATACCTGAAACCACGAATCTCTCCCGGTGCACATCGGGAGTCCTGAAACAACGCTGAAAGGAGCATACACATGTCTGAAAAAAAGGAACGCATTGCTTTTTTTGACACCAAGCCTTATGACCGTGTCTGGTTCGACCAGCTGAACCGGCACTACCACATCAAATACTATGAACACAAGCTGACACCGGATTCCGTGTCACTGGCACAGGGTTGCCGTGCGGTGATCCCCTTTGTGAATGACACGCTGGACAAAACCGTTATTGACGGGTTGTGCGAAGCCGGCGTGGAAATGATCGCCCTGCGGTGTGCCGGCTACAACAACGTTGACCGGCAGGCAGCCGCCGGACGCATTGCTGTGACACGTGTCCCCGGCTATTCGCCTTATGCCGTGGCAGAATTCACCATGGGGCTGCTGCTGACACTGAACCGGAAAATTCACAAGGCATACTTCCGCACCCGTGATTTCAACTTTTCCCTGAACGGTCTGGTGGGATTCGATCTTCACGGCAGAACCGTCGGTGTGATCGGCACCGGCAAGATCGGGCAAATCTTTATCCGCATCTGCCGCGGCTTCGGCATGAATGTAGTGGCATATGACCCCTATCCCCTGCCGGACGCAGACTTCCCCTATGTTTCGCTGGAAGAGCTGCTTCAGCAGAGCGACATCATCTCCCTGCACTGCCCGCTGACGGAACAGTCCAGGCACCTCATCAATGCTGACACCATTGCCCAGATGAAAGACGGCGTGTATCTGCTGAACACCTCCCGCGGCATGCTGGTAGAGAGTGAAGCACTGCTGGACGCTCTGAAAAGCGGCAAGATCGCCGGTGCCGGTCTGGACGTTTACGAGGAAGAAACGGATTTCTTCTTTGAGGACCGCTCCGATATGGTCAAGCGGGACACTCTGCTCTCCCTGCTGGTGTCCATGCCCAACGTGGTGCTGACATCGCATCAGGCGTTTCTCACCAAGGAAGCCCTGCACAATATCGCACAGGTCACGCTGGAAAATCTGGACGCTTACTTCAAGGACGGCACTGTGCTGAATCCGGTGCAGTGAGAACAGGAACACGGTTCGCCGTGTTCTTACATATAGGAAACACTGAATAAAGCCCGCCTGACGGCTTTGCACGCAATCTGCTTGCAGTGTTTCCTATATTACCATTCGATATATTGAAAAGGAAGAAGGAACTTTTATGCTGCCTGAAGCAGTTAAAACTTACATTCACACCCACCGGCAGGAAGCCGTGGATACCCTTTCCAAACTGATCGGCTTTCCCAGCGTTGCCACACCGCAGCCGCAGGATGGCTTTCCCTATGGCAAGCCCGCTGCCGAGGCTCTGGACTTTATGCTGGAACAGCTGTCCGCACTGGGCATGACCTGCACCAACTATGACTACCACATGGGAGCCGCTGACTGGGACGACACGCTGCCGCCGCATCTGGGAATTCTGTGCCACCTGGACGTGGTTCCGGCGGTACAGGCGAACTGGACTTCCGACCCGTTCACTGCCGAGATCCGAAACGACCGCATTTACGGCAGAGGTGCCATTGACGACAAGGGACCGGCTGTGGCAGTGCTGTACGCTCTCTGTGCTATCAAAGCCGCCGGCATTCCCCTGCGGAAAAACGTCCGGTTCCTGCTGGGCTGCAATGAGGAAAACGGCTCTACCGACCTCGCCTATTATCTGGCACATGCTGCCATGCCGCCGCAGGTATTCACGCCGGACGGCAGCTATCCGATCATTCATCTGGAAAAGGGTATGCTCCGGCTGGAGTTCACCAAGCAGACCGCAGATCCCATTGTCCGTTTCTCCGCCGGCACTGCTCCCAACGCTGTTCCGGCAGATGCCTCTGTGAGCCTTTCTGCGGCGTTCTGCGGCACAGCAGAACAGGGCAGTCAAATTACCTGCCAAGGAAACAAGCTCGCCTACAAGGGCGTTGCAGCCCATGCTTCCACGCCGGAAAGCGGCGACAACGCCATTACCGGACTGCTGACCTATCTGGGCAGCGATGCCGCCTTTGCCGACTGCAAGGCTCTGGCACAGCTGTTCCCCCACGGCTGCACCGACGGCAGCGGTCTGGGCATTGCCTGTGCTGACACAGAATCCGGTGCCCTCACCTGCATTTGCAGCATGCTCCACGTAGAAAACGGCATGCTCACCGGCTGTGTTGATATTCGCTTTCCGGTCTGCACCACCAAAGAGGCAGTGCTGGAACAGGTACAGGCTGCCTTTGCCGCAAAGGGATTCCGGTGCGAAGCACGCATTCAGAGCGACCCGCACCACACCCCCAAGGACACGCCTTTTGTACAGGACTTGCTGGCAGTCTATGAGGAGCAGACCGGCACCAAAGGCGAATGTATTGCCATTGGCGGCGGCACCTATGTGCATGACATTGCCGGCGGCGTGGCATTTGGCATGGAATACCCCGACTGGGACTATCACATGCACGGGGACGATGAATTTTTGCCGCTGGAGCAGCTGGAGGAGAACACCTGCATGATGGCAGCGGCGATTCTGCGAATCTGTGGGGAATGAAGGCGGAATAAAGATGACAAAAAAAGCGTTAGAAAGAAAGTTAAATGAATTAAGCATTGACAAACGTGCATATGACCTAAATGGCGGTCTTCCAAATGAAACATATTGCATAGAAGAATCTAATGGGAAATGGTATACTTACTATTCAGAACGCGGGAAACGCACTTCATTCAATTCGTTTGAAACAGAAGAAGAAGCATGCCAGTATTTTTTGGATTGGCTCAAGTATATTTTTCATATCTGATATAATATCAGACTTTGCAGTTTTTAGAAGAAAGCATAGCCTGACAGAAAGCATAAAGCAGGAAACATAAATATGTGGTTCAAATATAATATAAACGGCATCACAATACAGCTTCAAATTACAGAATATCAAAAAACAGACCCACAAAATTGGGACGATTTCTGGTGTCATATTGTGCTGTATTTAGAATCTCCGCCATGGTTATCTTTTCACATGGAAGATGAATGTCTGCTTTCCTGTGAAATTGATAATCTGATACATTATCTGACCCTTTTCTGTAATCATCAGCTTTCTGAAACCACCACGATTGAATGCGTTGAGCCAAATTTTTCTTTTGTTTTAAATGCGAAAGAGCACACGGTAAATTGGAATATTTTTTTCTGGTCAGACAAAGGAACCATCACAGGCAATCATCTGTCGCTGGCATTACATGAAGATGAAGCTTCCATGCTTTTGACCTATTTCAAAATTATCACTGGAATCTTATCTGAACGCAGTCCTGTTGTAACACAGCTGATCAGAAAAAGCATTCTCTACTAAAAAGGAGAGAAACCATGACACTCACACCCAACCTCATTGCCTGCCTTGCCATTGGCGGTGCAGGGATCCTGACTGCCCTGCTGTCGATCCCATTTTTCCGACACACCGGCATGCTCCGGCGGAAATGTTCTGCCCGCACCACCGGCACCGTGGTTCGCTATCGCCTGCAACGCAGGGGCAGCGGCTGTGGTGCATCGATTGCACCGGTGGTGGAATTTCAGGCGGCAGGTGAAACTTACACCGCCTGCCGTCATTACAAAGGCATAGCTGTTTCCAAAAAAACTGTCCCCATTTTAGACGGCACTGCCGGAGAAACCCGCATTGCTGTCCGGAACGACGTTTTCCACATACAGCAGACCGGAACGGTTCACAGTCTGGAAGCTGCTGCCGGAGAACTGTGGCGACTGGGCAGCACACTGCCGGTAGTCTATGACCCGAAAAATCCCAAGCGTGCCTACGTAGAACACGTGGTTTCCACCGCCGGCGTGGCAGGCGTTGTACTGCTCTGTGTCGGTGTGGGACTGCTGGTGCTGGCAGCTTTGGGCGTAGTTTTATTCTAAGGCAATACCGCACAAAGATTGTGCGACAGATGCGTCGTCAAATTTTTCGTCAGATGAAACAAAAAGCGGAGTGAATACTTGATGTATTCACGAGCATTTTTGTGAAATATGACGGGAAATTTGCAAGCAGATGGCGTGCAAAGTCGCCAGACGCTCTTTGTGCGGTATTGCCCTAAGGCAGTGGCATTGCCCTGAAAGGACGGGATTTCTTTGATTTTTGTAACTGGAGATATACACGGCAGCCGTGACATTCAAAAGCTTTCCGCAAGCAATTTTCCCATGCAGCCGCAGCTGTCCCGCGAAGATTTTGTCATCATCTGCGGCGATTTCGGGCTGGTTTGGCAAGACTGTGCCGAAGAACGCCGCTGGCTGAACTGGCTGGAAGAAAAACCGTGGACAACCCTATGGGTGGACGGCAACCACGAGAATTTTGACCGGCTGCATACATATCCCGCCACGGAATGGCACGGCGGCAAAATCCAAAAGATCACGCCTCACATTTTTCATCTCTGCCGCGGACAGGTATTTCAGCTGGAAAACCGCCGCATCTTCACCATGGGCGGTGCAGAAAGCCGTGACAAAGAATACCGCAGGGCAGGCGTGTCGTGGTGGGCGGAAGAACTCCCTGCCGAAACGGAGTTGCAGCATGCCAGAGAGGCACTGGAGCATGTGAACTGGAATGTTGATGTGGTAATCAGCCACTGCCTTTCCACAAAAATGCAGCAAAAGCTGTTCAAAGAGTGGAATTATCCCCAGAACCGGCTGACCGATTTCTTTCAGGAGCTGGACGAAAAGCTGGATTTCCGCCTTTGGTTCTCCGGACACTATCACCTGTCCAAGCAGTGCGACCCGCGGCATGTGATCCTCTATGATGCCATTGTACAGCTGACGGAAAACGGATTTCAGCCGCAGCTTCCGCAGGAGCCGGATTCACTTTTCACCAACATTTAACCCACGGCTCCATGCCGAATTAACCTTTCTGTGGTATACTAAGGGAAACACTGAACGCAATCTGCTTGCAGTGTTTCCCTTAAGACATTCTGAACGTCTGCCACAGAAAGGATTATTTTTATGAAAACCAGCAAGCAAAAACGATTTGCCGCCATTTTCGCCGGCATGCTCTGCATCAGCTGCCTGACGGCTCCATTTTCCGCGACAGCCGAAACCGCAGACACTGCCGGAGAAAACGATACCCTTGCCGCCGCGGAAGAACTGCCCCTGAATACAGCAGTTTCCGGAGAGATCTCCGCCAAGGGTGATATGGACTACTACAAGATCACCCTGCCGGAGGACGGTACGCTACAAATGGGCATGACTGCGGACTGGGTTTCAGGCTTCGGGGAATCCTATCGCGTTGCCTTTTACACCGCCGACGGCACGACCGTTTTTCAGGATGACTATGTTGCAGAGAATATACAGTTTCCGGCTGACGGTTGGAAAGCGGGTGTCTATTACTTCTCTGTAAAGCCGGAGTATGACACCTACCCACCCAAGAGTGCCTACACCCTGACGGCAAACTTCACTCCGAAAAGCCAGTGGGCTACTGACAGCAGCTACGAGTTGGAACCCAACGGTAATTTCAACACTGCCAACGCCTTTGCACTGGCGACCCCCTGCAAAGGCGTTTTCAGCGATTCCAATGATGCCGACTGCTACACGTTTTCCACAGAGGAGGCGGGAAAAATTTCTGTCACACTGGAAAATCCTGACCAGAGCACTGCGAACTGCACCATAATTCTATACAATGAAGCACAGGAACCGGTGGGCAAGGCTGCCCTGCGAAACAGCAGCACTTCGGTAACGATTCCGGAACAGGGATTCAATGCGGGAACATTCTACGTGCAGGTGAAGACAGACAACACCTTGACAAACAACTGGAAATATGCGGAACAATACCAGCTGACTGTGGATTTCACCCCCACCGGTGACACCTACGAGAGCGAACCCAACGATACCACCGCCAATGCCGACACTCTGCCGGTGAATGCACCTGTCACCGGAAAACTGGTTTCCGTCAACGACACCGATTTCTACAAGGTCACATCAGACAGTGCCGCACAGTTTTCCCTGACGCTGGAGCATGCCCTGCCGGACAACCTCAGCAAAAGCGGCAATGCGTGGACTGTGACCTGCTATCAGTACGACGAAAAAGCCGGTTCCCTGCGGGAAACTCCGGTGCTCACCATGCAGGCTGCACCGGAACAAACCAAGACCACCAGTGACACGGCTCTGGTTCGCGGCGGCACGTTCTATGTGAAAGTGGAAAATAAAAGCTACTCTGCTTTTTCCGATCAGGAGTACGCGCTGACCATGCAGGCAGAACTGCTCACCTACGAAAAGGGCGATGTCAACGCTGACGGCAGTGTGGACACGCAGGATCTGTTCGAGATGCTGTACTCCTGTGCCAAGAGTTCCGCCGGCATTCGGGAAGATCTGCTGGAGGGTGCGGCTTTTCTGGCGGCAGATATTGACGAAAACGATGCACTGGATTCCACAGATATTTACTATGCATTGCTGTATATTGCACAGAAAAGTGCCGGTTTGCCCACAAGCTGGAAATCGGTAGTGCAGTAACGAATACACTCTTACGGCAATACCGCACAAAGATTGTGCGACAGATGCGTCGTCAAATTTTTCGTCAGATGAAACAAAAAGCGGAGTGAATACTTGATGTATTCACGAGCATTTTTGTGAAATATGACGGAAAATTTGCAAGCAGATGGCGTGCAAAGTCGCCAGACGCTCTTTGTGCGGTATTGCCTTACAGAAAAAGAACAGAAAACCGGCTGTCAGATAACTGACAGCCGGTTTTTTAGAATGCATTGTCAAATTATAGGTAAAGGCAATACCGCCTTTACTTCTTTTCCGCCATTCCCAAAGCAATTGCCTTGAGGTTTGCCTCAATGAGGTGAGCACGTTTCGGCGGAATGCACTTTTCCATTGCCTTTTTCACGGTGTCCATGTCAAACAGGTTGGTTTCTGCCAGCATTCTGCCTAGCAGCACCATGTTTGCCGCACCGTTCAGTCCTGCATTGGTGGCAATGTCCGTTGCCGGCAGAGAGATTGCCGTGATGTCGGTTCTCTCGCAGGTTTCCTCAACAATAGAGTTATCGAACAGCACCAGGCCGTCCGGCTTGACTGCATCGATAAACTTCTTATAGGACGGGCCATTCATCGCAATGAGATAGTCCGGCGTTGTCACGACCGGAGAGCCGATCGGTTCATCGGAAATACAAACGGAACAGTTAGCAGTACCGCCACGCATTTCCGGACCGTAGGACGGCAGCCAGCTGAGTTCCTTGCCGGCGATCAGTCCGCAGTATGCCAGAATCTTTCCGGCAAACAGAATGCCCTGTCCGCCGAAACCAGCTAAAATGATTTCAGTTGTCATGCCTTTGCACCCTCCTCTGCGGTAACGTCCTTATATACGCCCAGCGGGTAGTAAGGAATCATCTTGTCCTTGATGAACTGCATGGACTCTGTGGGCGACATGCCCCAGTTGGTGGGACATGTGGACAGCACTTCAATGATCGACAGACCACGCTTTGCCTTTTCATTTTCGAACGCCTTGCGAATTGCCTTCTTGGCTTCGCGGATATGGGGAACGCTGTCGATCGCCACACGCTGTGCTAATGCAGTACCGCTGAGCGTTGCCATCATTTCACAGATACGGATCGGATAGCCGGCAGTTTCAACGTTTCTGCCGAACGGTGTCGTCTGTGTCACCTGTCCCGGCAGCGTGGTCGGAGCCATCTGACCGCCAGTCATGCCGTAGGTGGTGTTATTGATGAAGATCACCACGATATTTTCGCCGCGGGTACCAACATGAACGGTTTCTGCGGTACCGATCGCCGCAAGGTCACCGTCGCCCTGATAGGAAAAGACAAACTTGTCCGGATTGGTACGCTTTGCACCGGTAGCCACTGCCGGAGCTCTGCCGTGGGGAGCTTCGATCACATCGCAGCCGAAATAGTTATAGGACATTACCGAACAGCCTACCGGAACAACACCGATGGTGTCGCCCTCGATGCCCATTTCGTCAATGACTTCGCAGACCAGACGGTGTACGATACCGTGACCGCAGCCCGGACAGAAGTGTGTGGAAACGTCCAGCAGGGACTTCGGATGATCAAATACAACAGCCATTATTCTGCACCTCCTGCCAGTTTTTCGATCTCCGCCAGTACTTCTGCCGGAGTGGGGATCACGCCGCCGGTTCTGCCGAAGAACGATACCGGCAGACGGCACTCTGTTGCCAGACGAACGTCATCGATCATCTGACCCATAGACATTTCCACGTCCAGAATATGAGAAGCATGCTTGGTTGCTTCGCACAGTTCTTTTTTCGGAAACGGCCACAGGGTCTTGGGACGGCACAGACCTGCCTTGATGCCCTTACGGCGGGCAGCAGTGACTGCGGACTTGGATACACGTGCAGATGCACCATAAGCGGTAACGACGATCTCCGCATCATCACAGCAGTACAGTTCTGCATCGGTTTCGGTTTCTTCAATAATGGCGTAACGCTTGAACCGTTCCTGTACCTTTGCCTCCAGCAGCGGTGCGTCCAGATACAGAGAGTTGATGATATGGTGTTCCCGCTTGTTGCCGTGACCGTTTGCAGCCCAGTCGGACTTGTCCGGCAGCGTGGTGCGGGGTTCCGGGAATGTTACCGGCTCCATCATCTGTCCCAGCAGACCGTCTGCCAGAATCATTGCCGGCATGCGGTACTGGTCAGCCTTGTCGAATGCCAGTGTCACGGTGTCCACCATTTCCTGTACGGAACATGGTGCATATACCAGAATATGAAAATCGCCGTGTCCCATGGCGTGGGTCGCCTGATTATAGTCAGACTGTGCCGGCTGGATCGAGCCCAGACCCGGACCGCCACGCTGTACGTTGATGATCAGCCCCGGCAGGTCGGAACCAGCCATGTAAGAGATTCCCTCTGCCTTCAGCGAAACGCCGGGCGAGGAGGACGATGTCATGGCACGCACGCCGGTAGATGCGGCACCCAGCACCATGTTGATCGCTGCAATTTCCGACTCTGCCTGCAAAAAGACACCGCCGGATTTTTCCATACGTTTTGCCATATACGCAGACAGTTCGGTCTGCGGTGTGATCGGATAGCCAAAGAAGCACTTACAGCCGGCACGAATTGCCGCTTCTGCCAATGCCTCGTTGCCCTTCATCAGACTTCTTTCCATTGGTTATGAACCTTCTTTCACTTTTGAATGGTAATTGCACAATCCGGACAGATCATTGCACACATGGCACAACTGATACATGCGTCCTGATCAGTGCATTCCGCGGTAAAATATCCTTTTTCATTCCGGTGTTCTTTTTGCAGGGCAACGATCTGCTTGGGACAGACCGTTACGCAAAGACCACACCCTTTACAGCGTTCAAACCGAACCTGCATTTTCTCCATATTCCTCACTCCTTTCTGCGTACATTTATTCTACAAGACACTTGAGGCAACGCCGCACAGGACACGCCCTTCGGGTGCCTTTTCAGAGAAGCTTACTTTGTAAAATCTTAGGGCAATACCGCACAAAGAGCGTCTGGCGACTTTGCACGCCATCTGCGTGCAGATTGCTCCTTATTCCTCCCACACCGGCTTGACAAACACCTCTACCGGCAGAATGTCCGGCACAGAAACGGTCAGGTCTTTCCGGCAGGTGGTGCAGACCAGCGGCAGCTTCGCCTGTGCGGCGATTTCTTCCGCATAAGGCACTGCCCGCAGAATGGTTTCCGCCGTGGTTTCCTTCCCCAGATTGGAATTGTTCACAATTCCGGTGTGACGCATGCGGGAAACGGCTTCGATCTCGTACATCAGTTCCAGTGTTTCCTGCGGTTCTTCTGTGAGATAGCGATAGCGGTTCACCACATACCACATGTCCAGCTGATCGGGAACATAAGCAGAAAAGCCCTCGGCATACCGCCCCAGTCCAATGGCACCGGCATCGTCCCCGCCTACGTCGATGATAAGATAGCCGTCCTCATATGCCATGCGTTCCATATCAAAAGAAATGGCAGGAATGTCCAGACTGGTGTTGGCATATATGGAAGCCGCCAGCGTAACACCCCGTTCCTCAAACAGTTTCGCAAAATCCGCCGTGCGGAAATAGGGATTGACAATGTCAAAATCGACAATGGTCACCTTTTCGCCGGCATCTGCCAGCCGCAGGGCAAGGTTGACTGCCAGATTGGTTTTTCCGGAACCATAGTGTCCCGTAATGATCGTGATCTTTTTCATAGAAGTTCCTTTCCCAGCAAGAACATGCTTCTTTTTATTATAGCACATTCTATACAAAAATGCAACTGAAAATGTTGGGCAATACCGCACAAAGAGCGTCTGGCGACTTTGCACGCCATCTGCTTGCAAATTTTCCGTCATATTTCACAAAAATGCTCGTGAATACATCCAGTATTCACTCCGCTTTTTGTTTCATCTGACGAAAAATTTGACGACGCATCTGTCGCACAATCTTTGTGCGGTATTGCCGTTGGATTTTTTTCAGAAACGCAGTCCGCTGCACCCTGCTTTCTTCGATAAAAAATACCGTACTCCCTGCACGGAATACGGTATCTGCATGCAGCAACAAAAAGCGGGAATAACAGCGGCTCTTATACCCGAATCAGTCTGCCCTCCTGCAAGTCCAGTTCTGCCAGCTGTTTCATGACATAATGCATCTTCTTTCCTGTGACATTGCGGGGCAGTTCGCTGACAAACCGGTAATAATGCGGGCGTTTATAATTCGCCAGCAGCGGGCTTTCCTTGCAGTAACGTTCCAGTTCCTGTGCTGTCAGCGACGGGTCTGCGGCGATCACATAGGCGGTGACGATCTCGCCACGCCTGCTGTCCGGTGCCGCCGTAACAATGCAGTCCTTGACTGCGGGGTGCAGGTTCAGCACTTCCTCCACTTCCACCGGATAAATGTTTTCTCCGCCGGAAATGATCATATCGTCTTTCCGTCCTACAATGCGGAAATAATGGTTCTCGTCCCATGTGCCCAGATCATTGGTATAGAAAAAGCCGTCATGGAACCGCCGGCGGGTTTCCGCAGGGTTGCCGAAATAGAACGCCGCCGACTTGGCATTGGAGCGAATGATGACTTCTCCCACCTCGCTGCCGTCTGTCGCTGCAAGGTCATCCGGCTCTGCCACACGGTCCTCATATACCTTTATCACACGCACATCATCATCAACGCAGGAACGCCCTGCACTGCCTGCCATTTCCGGCAGGTCGTCCGGTCGGAGGAACGTGTTCCAGAACGTTTCTGTCGTACCATAGCCGTTGAAAATCCGCTTGGTCAGAATCTTCTGATAGCGGATACAGTCCGCCCGTTCCAGTGGGCTGCCCATGGTGACGATGCCACGCAGGCTGCTCAGATCACGGGGCTGTTTCTGCTGTGCTTCTGCCAGCAGTTCCAGCACGTTGGGAACACCAATGAGAAATGTCAGCCCGTACTGCTGTACCATGTCCAGTGTCTTTTCCGGCTGGAATTTCCGCTGGATAATCACAGTACCGCCGGCGTACAGCGTCGGTGTAATGCCGCCGGAGTGCAGCCCGCCGCGGTGAAACCACGGTGTAGTGTTCATGGAACGGTCGGTAAACGAAAACGGGAAATGGATCATCACATCATGGGCGGAAAGCACCTCGTTGATGCTGGTCAGGCATACGCTTTTCTGTCTGCCGGTGGTACCGGAGGTGAACAGCCGCAGGGTTTCATCATAGACAGACAGTTCCCATGGCAGCTCCGGTTCAGTTGCGGGACAGTCTGCGGTGAAGCCAGCGTAGGCATGGGCTGCCCTGGCATCTGTGGTCAGCAGAATCTGCGGGGCGTGTGCCGTCCGCCGCAGTGCCATGTCCACTTCCGCCTGTGTTTCCGGCTCCAGCAGGAACACCTTGGGACGGCTGTTGTCTATACAGTCTGTAATTTCCTTGGCAGACAGACGGAAATTCACCGGACAGAATACCATGCCGGTCTTATGGCAAGCCAGATAGGCGAACACGAATTCCGGACAGTTGTGCAGCTGTACCATGACAACATCACCCTTTTGCAGTCCGGCACGGAGCAGGGCGTGCGAAAGCCGGTTTGCCTCTGCATTCAGCTGTGTGTACGTCCAGACGGTTCCGCTCTCCGGTTCTATCAGGGCTTCCCGATCACCGAACCGTGCCACATTCCGCAGAAAACCGTTCCGCCATGTGTAGCCGTTTTCAAACTGCTGCCGGAACGCTTCCATCGCACGCTGTTTTTCGTCCAGAATGCGTTTCTGCCGCACCTGCTGCAAAAATTGTTCCAGATGTGCCGTGGCTCTTTCCAGAGCCTCTGCTCCGGCAGGGACAGCTTCAGCAGCCAGAATCATTTGCTCCATTTCCCGCAGTGCTGCCATTTCGTGCTGTTTGACACTGCTTTTGCGGGAGGTATGGCTGCCGGTGCGAAAAATGGTTTCGGTATATTCTTTGCGGTACATGGCGAAATCCTCCTTCGATCAGAATGTGAAATATGCGGTGCCGTAACTCAAACCGCCACCGAATCCGGACAGCATCATGGTCTGTCCCCGTTTTACGCTGCCGCTGCGGACACAGTCGTCCAGTGCAATGGCGATCGATGCCGCAGAGGTGTTGCCGTATTCGCCGATGTTCAGGAAGAACTTTTCCATCGGTTCTTTCAGCTGCTTGGCTGCTGCCTGCAAGATGCGGGCATTCGCCTGGTGGCAGACATAGCAGTCCGGATAGCCGCCCACTTTCTCCGCCACACGCTGGATACTGCCGGAGAGTGCCTGCACGGCAAAACTGTACACGGCTCTGCCCTGCATGCTGACGAACTGCTCTGCCGGTTCCGGCAGGTTTTCAGCAAAGGGGTTTGTATCGTGATAATACTTCGGGCAGTACAGCACTTCTGTGTTGCCCTCTGCTCCGCAGTCAAAGGCATAGCGGCTGTTTTCGTCCAGCGTGATTACCGCTGCACCGGCACCGTCCCCGAACAGGACGCAGGTGTTCCGGTCAGCAAAATTGGTAACACGGCTCAACACTTCGCTTGCCACCACCAGAGCATATTTTTTTTCCGGCATGCTGCACAGCAGAGAACGGGCGGTGTGTACTGCGTAGAGGAATCCGGTGCAGGCTGCACAGATGTCAAAGGCAAACACCGTTTCCGGCAGTCCCAGTTCCTTTTGCAGCATACACGCCTGCGACGGAACAATATTGTCCGGCGTAATGGTGGCATAGATGACTACGCCGATTTCTTCTTTAGAGATGCCAGCCATTTCCAGTGCCTTTTCTGCGGCTTCCATGCCCAGAGAGAGGTTCGTTTCCTTGTCCGCAAAATGCCGGTTGGAAATGCCGGTGCGGGTGCGGATCCATTCGTCGTTGGTTTCTACGATCGTTGCCATGTCATCGTTGGAAATCTTCCGTTCCGGCACGCTGCTGCCGGTGCCGCAGATGCGAATGCCAATGTCCTGTGTGATTTTCATATGGGGTTCCTCGCTTTCATGTTGTTGCAGTACTTAGTATACCCTTTTTTCGGAATAGAATCCACCTATTCCCACAGAAACCGGCTCTACCGTTTTGAGAATTTCCGAATGCTGGTGTATATTCACACAAAAAAGGCATGGTACACCTGTACCACGCCTTTTTTCGTTATATTTCAAATACAATATTTGTTAGAAACAGCAGTATTGCCTTTACTTTTTCCGCGGAAACGGATAGGGGATCAGCCACTGGTGCTTTGCCGCACACCGCCAGAAATAACAGAGGACTACCGGCAGTTCCAGCACACCAGCCAGTGCAAACACCACCGCCGCACCGGAAATGGTGTGAAACGTCACAAAGACAGAGAGAGCCCCTGCCCAGATGATGCCGGTTATGGCAATGAAGATCCATGCCCGTTCCCACCACAGGCTGGCAAAAATCAGGAACACCACAAACGAACCGGCAAGAGCGTAGCACAGCACTCTGCCGTCCCAGAGATCTGCCACGCTCGGTGCGAGGTACTGGAACAGACAGATCAGCAGAAATGCCACCAGCCAAACGCCTGCTACGGACAGTAGAGTGATGAAAAAGTGCTTCCAGCGGAATCTACCGTAAGTAGAATCTACCGGTTTTGCGTCACTTTCCGGCTCTACCGGCAATTCCGGCTGGGGCTTCGGCGGATAGATCAGTTCGTCCACAGAAACGCCGAAAACTTCCGCCAGCTGCACCAGTGTCGGCACGTCCGGAATGCCGTCGCCCCGTTCCCATTTCGAAATGCTCTTGTCAGAATAGTTGATCTTCTCCGACAGATCAATTTGTGTCATGCCCAGCTGCTTCCGATATTTTGCAATGTTTCCGGCAATGGTTTTCCGCATATTTTCCTCTGTCATTCCAAAGGCCCCTTTCTGTAAAATTCCAAAGTGCTCTTATCCATGCATCATTGCAGATGTAAAGGCAACACCACACCTTACGCACAAGCTTTGTGCGGTGTTGCCTAAAATCATTCGTAGAATCAAAAGTATTATAGCATAAGAAAAAGTTTTTTTGGTGAAATTCTTATGAATCTTCATACCGGAAAAAGTCTCTTGACAAACGGCAGAAATCATGTTATACTGATAGCAGCTTCAGGGTACTGTGCAATTCAGAACCGGCAGTGAACGGCGATATGCCGTAGTCTGCGAGCCAGTGTGGAACTGGTTGATTCGGTGAGATTCCGAAACCGACGGTAAAGTCCGGATGAGAGAAGCCACGCAGCAAATACGATGTGTTTCCCCCATAACCATGAATCCATACAGCTGCCGCAGAAAAGCGGCTGTCTGATTTCGCCCTGTTGTGCTACTGGCAAAACAGGGCGTTGTTATTTTTCGGAGGTGTTTTCATGACAGAGCATTCTTTTTACATGGAGCGTGCCATACAGCTTGCCAAGCGTGGCACCGGCTTCACCAATCCCAATCCGCTGGTAGGTGCTGTGATCGTCAAAGATCACCGCATCATCGGCGAGGGCTGGCATGCCCGCTATGGTGACCTGCATGCAGAACGAAACGCCCTGAAGCACTGCACGGAGGATCCTGCCGGTGCGACCATGTATGTCACACTGGAGCCATGCTGTCACCACGGCAAGCAGCCGCCCTGCACCGAAGCACTGGTGGAAAGCGGCATTCGGCGGGTGTACATCGGTTCCCGCGATTTCAATCCGCTGGTATTCGGCAAGGGTGTGCAGTATCTGGAAGAACACGGCATTGAAGTGATTCCGGATTTCCTGCGGGAAGCCTGTGATAAACTGAACCCGATCTTCTTCCGGTATATCGGCACCAAAATGCCCTATACCATTTTAAAGTATGCCATGACTGCTGACGGCAAGATCGCCTGTGCCGGCGGGGCTTCCAAATGGGTGACTGGCGAAGCTGCCCGTGCCCATGTTCAACAGACCCGAAAGCGGGTGGCTGCGGTCTGTGTCGGCATCGGCACAGTTCTGGCAGACGATCCCCTGCTCACCTGCCGCTGTGAGAATCCTTCCCAGCCGGTACGGGTGGTACTGGATACCCGCCTGCGAATCCCCATGGAGAGCCGACTGGTGCAGACTGCCAAGGAAGTACCGGTCATTGTCTTTTGCTATGCTCCGGACAAGGACAAAAAGACGGCTCTGGAAGCGGCAGGCGTTACCGTACTGGAGGCGAAGCTGCTGCCCAAGGAAGAACTGGACGAGTTGTTCATGCGGCTCGGCGAATTTCAACTCTCCAAGGAGGAACTGAACGGCAGACACATCTCCCTGCGAAACTGTCTGGAACAGCTGGGACAGCGTGGGCTGGACAGCGTGCTGATCGAGGGCGGTGCGACCATTCACGCCGCAGCATTGCAGGAAAATTGCTGTGATCTGGTGCAGGTTTACGTGGCACCGAAGCTGTTCGGCGGCGACGGTCTGTCCCCCATTGGCGGCATGGGCATTACCACACCGGACGAGGCTGTCCTGCTGTCCGAACCCACCATTACCCGTCTGGGACAGGATCTGCTTCTGGAATATACCAGAAAGGAGCAATTTTAAGATGTTTACTGGAATCGTAGAAGAAATGGGGACTGTGCGGCGGCTGAACCAGTCCCCCAACCGGTGCGAACTGGAACTGTCCGCCGCAAAGGTGCTGGAGGGGACGCAGATCGGCGACAGCATTGCCGTGAACGGCGTTTGCCTGACGGTGATTCGCATGGACAAAGACCACTTCACAGCAGATGTGATGCCGGAAACCCTGCGGCGGAGCAATCTGGGGCAGCTGAAAACCGGCTCGAAAGTGAATCTGGAACGTGCCATGGCGGCGGACGGCAGATTCGGCGGGCACATTGTTGCCGGACACATTGACGGCACGGGAACAATTCGTTCCATGCAGCCGGAGGGCAACGCAGTGCTGGTGACGATCAGTGCCGCACCGAAACTGCTCCGGTATGTGGTGGAAAAAGGCTCCATTGCCATTGACGGCATCAGCCTGACAGTGGCAAAAGTTTCCCACACGGATTTCACTGTGAGCCTGATCCCACACACCGGTGAGGAAACCACCCTGCTGAAGCATCGCTCCGGTGAGATCGTCAATCTGGAAACCGACATCATCGGCAAGTATGTGGAAAAGCTGATGCAGCCGAAAAGCGGCGGTGTCACTATGGAACTGCTGCAACAGAACGGATTTTTTTAAAGGAGATGCATATGCGGCATATCATTTGTTTTCACAATCCAGAAGAAGAAAACGGCTATCTCAGCAACTGGTATCCCTCGCCGTTCGAGAAAGACGGCATTTCCTTTGCCCACATGGAACAGTACATGATGTACCAGAAAGCCCTGCAATTTCAGGATACCGAAATTGCACAGCAGATTTTGCAAACCGACAACCCCGGCAAGGTCAAAGTGCTGGGGCGGAGCGTCCGGAACTACGTGGACTCCCAGTGGAGTGCCGTCCGGCAGCAGATCGTCTACGAGGGACTGCTGGAAAAATTCCGGCAAAACCAGTCGCTTCTGCAAGAACTGCTGGCAACTGCACCGCATCTGCTGGCAGAATGTGCGGTACATGACAGGATCTGGGGCATCGGACTGTCCATGACAGACAGCGACCGTTTTTTTCCGGAAAAATGGCGTGGACAAAATCTGTTGGGTTATACACTGATGCAGGTACGGGACGAACTATCCAAATAAGGAGGTCATTTCTATGGCAATTACATATAACACCATTGAAGAAGCTTTGCAGGATTTGCGGAACGGCAAGTGCATTCTGGTGACAGACGATCCGGATCGGGAAAACGAGGGCGACCTCATCTGTGCCGGACAGTTTGCCACCACGGAAAACGTCAACCTCATGGCAAGTGCCGCAAAGGGGCTGATCTGCATGCCCATGAACCATGACAACATTGTCCGGCTGGGACTGACGCAAATGGTTTCTCACAACACCGACAACCATGAAACCGCGTTCACCGTTTCCATTGACCATATCGACACCACCACCGGTATTTCCGCAGTGGAGCGTGGTCTGACAGCCCGCATGGCAGCCGATCCGGAAGCACACCCCGGCGACTTCCGCCGTCCTGGACACATGTTCCCGCTGGAGGCCAAGCCCGGCGGCGTTCTGGAACGGAACGGGCACACCGAAGCAACTGTAGACCTGCTCCGGCTCGCCGGACTGACACAGGTAGGACTTTGCTGTGAGATCATGGACGATGACGGCACCATGATGCGTGGCGAAAAGCTGGCAGACTTTGCAAAACAGCACGGGCTGTCCTTTATCACCATTCGGGAACTCCAGCACTACCGCCGGAATCATGACAACTTCGTGGAAGAAGTGGCACGGGCAGAACTGCCCACAGTCCACGGACATTTCCAGATGTTCGGTTTCCGCAACACCATCAACGGGGACGAGCATGTGGCTCTGGTCATGGGTGATGTGGCAGACGGCAAGCCGGTATTGTGTCGGGTACACTCTGAGTGTCTGACTGGTGATGTGTTCGGCTCCTGCCGGTGCGACTGCGGCGAACAGCTGAACCGTGCACTGGACATGATCCACGCAGAGGGACGAGGCGTTCTGGTCTATCTGCGGCAGGAAGGCAGAGGCATTGGTCTGCTGAACAAGATTCGGGCGTACAAGCTACAGGAAGACGGACTGGATACCGTAGAGGCAAATATCAAACTGGGATTTGCACCGGACCTGCGGGATTACAGCGTGGGTGCACAGATCCTGAAACATCTGGGGGTAACTTCTCTGCGGCTGATGACCAACAATCCGGAAAAGATCGCAGAGCTGGGCGAATACGGGCTGACTGTTGCCGAGCGTGTTCCCATCGACATTCCGGAAAAGCCGGAGAATCTGCGGTATCTCAAGACCAAGCAGTTCAAAATGGGTCATTATCTGCACTTTTAAGGGGATTTGTCTATGAAAATCATTTATAGTAGTATGCTTCCTCTGCTGGCAGCTGTCTGTGTATGGACAAGCGGCTGCGGCTCGCTGGAGTCCGCTGTGGAATCTTCCACAACAACCGCGACTACTGCTACAGAAACGACAACAGAAACTACTGTTGCGGAAACCACTACAACATCTGCAACAGAAACTACTACAGCATCCGCAACAGAAATTGCTACAGAAATTGCTGCAATACCAACAACAGAAGCTACGGACGATGCTGCGGCAATAGAAGTGTTCGCCTGCACTGCCGGCACGTGGTATATGGACGGAGATCCCGATACGGCTTCTCTGGTCATGGACGGTGAAGGCGGCGTGGCTGCCTACTACGCCACCGGCAATCTGGAATACAGCGGTTATCTGGAATGCACCGATGCGACATCAGGAACATACGCCATTTATCAGGACAGCGGCGAATATGTTACAGATTTTACCTTTGATGATGCGGACACATTTCACATCAACAGCAACTGGGGACCTGTGACATTCCGCCGTACTTAGGGCAATACCGCATCAGCGTTTCCTTAGACGTTGTCCACAGAAAGGAAGTGATTCCCCTGCACCTATTATTCTGTATCAACCGCAATTTTTGCTGGCAGCTGGTACAATGCCTGCGTTCTGTGGTACGATTTCCCTGTTCGGAGGGCTACACCGTCCATGTGCTGCACTCCGATCTGACAGCGGACGATCTGCAACAGATACAGCAGAAGGTTCCGGAAGCGGAAATTCTGGGGGTGTCCATAGACGAAACCTTTTTTCAGGACTTTCCGGAAACTGACCGCTATCCCAGGCAAATCTACTACCGCATCTTTGCGGCTCAGTTTTTACCGACAGAATTAGACCGTGTGCTGTATCTGGACACCGACACGATCGCAATTCAGCCGCTGGACGACCTGTACCACAAGGCATTTGACGGTGCAAGCTATATTGCCTGCACCCACGTGCGTGCTCTGTTCAACAAGATGAACTGCCTGCGGCTGGGCATTGCGGAAGATGTGCCCTACATCAACACCGGTGTCATGGTGCTGAACCTGAAACAACTTCGGCAGCAGCAGACCACCGAGGACGTGCTGGCATTTGTCAGCGACAAGAAAAACCGCCTGCTCCTGCCGGATCAGGACATCATCACTGCTCTGTACGGCAAGCAGATTCAGCTGGCGGACAGCTATCGCTACAATCTGAGCGATCGTATTCTGGCAATGTACAACGCCAGACACCCGAACGAGATCCGCAGTATCGACTGGGTCAGACAGAACACCAGCGTCATTCACTACTGCGGCAAAAATAAACCATGGAAGTCCGGATACGTCGGGAAACTGGGTATCTTTTATCAGGAACTTCTCGAAACTGAAAACAACAACGGAGGTACAAGAACATGAAAACACTGGAAGGCATGTATGACGGCAAAGGGCTGAAAATCGCAATCGTTGCATCACGTTTCAACGAATTCATCACCACCAAGCTGGTGGGCGGTGCAGAGGACTGCCTGCTGCGGCATGGCACCGACGGCGACGACATCACACTGGCATGGGTACCGGGGGCATTTGAGATCCCGCTGGCTGCCAAGAAGCTGGCATTCTCCGGCAAGTATGATGCGATCATCTGCGTCGGTGCAGTGATCCGCGGTTCCACCAGCCACTACGACTATGTTTGTGCAGAAGTTTCCAAGGGCATTGCACAAGTAGGACTGGAGTCCGGTCTGCCGGTACTGTTCGGCGTGCTGACTACCGACACCATTGAACAGGCAATCGAGCGTGCCGGCACCAAGGCAGGCAACAAGGGTTATGACTGTGCCATGTCCGCACTGGAAATGGTCAGCCTGTTCAAGAACGCCTGAAAACGAGGCACTTTCCACATTGTTGAGGCAATACCGCACAAAGATTGTGCGACAGATGCGTCGTCAAATTTTTCGTCAGA
>OLQC01000164.1_pt1 | contig 72762 bp, 57 predicted proteins | sample 1672471 | NCBI WGS metagenome assembly OLQC01 (sample SAMEA3136689, study PRJEB25190) | human gut metagenome | biome: human gut; feature: human-associated habitat; material: faeces | place: Austria | collected 2013 | reverse complement strand
GGGCGCAGAAAAAGGGACAGGCCGCGCTGGACAAGCAGAACGCCCCCATGATTGCCGATAGTATCACGCCCCGGCAGACCAAGTTTGAAACGAACAAGGAGAAGCTGCGGCAGACCCTACGGAAAGCCCTTGCCACCGCCGCCAGCTTTGACGAGTTTTCCTCTCTGTTGCTGCAGGAGGGTGTGACCGTCAAGGAGAGCCGGGGGCGGCTTTCCTACCTCACGCCGGACAGGACAAAGCCAATTACCGCCCGGAAGCTGGGCGACGATTTTGACCGCGCCGCTGTCTTTGCCGTTTTAGAGCAAAACGCCGCCAGAGCAGCCGAAGCGCCAGCCAGATCCCCCGATCCCCCACGCACCATAAAAGACCGCTTGCAGGTTGCCAGAGCCGAGATAGCCGCCCCGAAACAGGACGGAGTGCAGCGGCTTGTGGACATTGAGCAGAAAATGGCCGAGGGCAAAGGCCGGGGCTATGAACGCTGGGCGAAGATACACAATCTGAAGCAGGCCGCCAAAACGCTGTCCGTCTACCAGCAATACGGCTTTACTTCCCCGGAGCAGTTAGAAGCCGCCGTTGACACCGCCTATCAGAAAATGCGCCAGACCAGCGGCGAACTGAAAGCACTGGAAACGAAGCTGCAAGGGAAAAAGAAGTTGCAGCGGCAGGTGTTGGCCTACGCCCAGACCAAGGCCGCCCGCGACGGGCTGCGGGCACAGAAATCCGAGAAAGCCCGCGCCGCATACCGGCAGGCCCATGAGAGCGATTTTATCATAGCCGACGCAGCAGCCCGGTATTTCAAGGCGCATGGCATTACCAAGCTGCCCGCCCGGAAAGCGTTGCAGGCCGAGATCGAGCAGCTTATCTCCGAGAAAGACGGCCTGTATAACACCTATCACGAACAGAAACAGCGGTTCAAGGAGTTGCAGACCGTCAAGCGGAACATCGACCAGATTTTGCGCCGGGACGAGCCGCACCGCAGAAAGGAGCAGAGCCATGAGCGATAACCTGCCCCGCATGGACTACCGCCAGCACCGGCGGGCGCGGCGGCTGGTACATGAGTGCTGTAACTACGATGAGGGGAACTGCCTGCTATTGGACGACGGGGAGCCTTGCGTGTGCGTCCAGAGCATTTCCTTTTCCCTCATGTGCCACTGGTTCCGTGTGGCTGTCCTGCCCCTTGACGGGGAGCTGGCCGCAGCCCTCTTGTGCCGGGGAAGCCGGAAACGGTGTGCCGTCTGCGGGGCGGCCTTTGTCCCCAAATCCAACCGGGGAAAATACTGCCCCGACTGCGCCGGGCGCATGAAGAAAATCAAAGCCGCCGAGAGAAAGCGGAAACAAAGGCAGAGATGTCACGCTTTAGAGCCTTTCAAACCCGCATAAATCAAGGCTTTTTTCGTGGGTGTCAAAGGGTACGCGATACATTTATCCTTTTCCCCCGGAAACGGCGTTTTAATGCGTGACAATACGCCAAAATCAACCCGAACACAGGGAGGTGATCCTATCGCTGATTATATCAGGGCAGACACGCGGCTGCCCGCCTATCTGCCGTATCCCCGTTTCCTGCTGAAAATGGAGATTTCACAGACCGCCAAGCTGCTGTATTCGCTGCTGTTAGACCGTTCCACCCTCTCCCAGAAAAACAAGTGGCTGGACGACGAGGGCAGGATTTATATTATCTATCCCATCGCGGAGATAGCAGAAATACTGGATAAAGGCAGCACCACCATCAAGGGGGCGCTTAATGAACTGGACACGGCGGGGCTGTTGGAACGGGAACGGGGCGGCTTCTCCGCACCGAACCGGCTTTATGTCAAAGTACCGCCAGTGCCACAGGTACAGTTTTCAGACCAACTGATGGCCGGAAGTCCGCCCCTCATAGAGCCGGAAAACCGTCCTACTGATGGTCAGAAAACCGACCTTATGATGGTCGGAAAACCGTCCCCTAACCAAACTACTATAAACAACCTTACAGAGAGCCAAACAAAGGGAGTGAGTGGGGGGCCGTCCGCGCCCTATGGCCGATATGGAAATATTTTTCTGTCACAGACCGAATACGACGAGTTGCAGGCAGAGTACCCTGACAGGCTGGAACGGTTCATCGAGGAAATGAGCCGCTACCTTGCCGCCAACGGGAAAAGCTACCAGAACTATGCCGCCGCCCTGCGGATATGGGCGGGGAACGACAAAAAGGAAGCCCCTAAAAAGGGCATACCAGACTACTCATGCAAGGAGGGCGAGAGTTTATGAAGAATGAAATCAACGCGGTTTTGGAGAATATGACGACCACCATCCCGGAGCCGGAGGACTACACCGGCGAGGACGGTTTACTGTACTGCGGCAAGTGCCGCAAGCCGAAAGAAGCCTATTTTGCGCCGGATAAGGCCGCTATCTTCGGGCGCGACCGCCACCCGGCAGAGTGCGACTGCCAGAGAACCGCCCGCGAGGAACGGGAAGCCGCCGAAAAGCGGCGCAGACACCTTGACACCGTGGAAGAACTGAAACGCCGGGGCTTTACCGACCCCACCATGCGGGACTGGACTTTCGAGAACGACAACGGCAGGAACCCGCAGACCGGGCTTGCCCGCCGGTATGTGGAGCATTGGGAAGATATGCGGACAGACAATATCGGCTGCCTGTTCTGGGGCGGCGTAGGCACCGGCAAAAGCTACCTTGCAGGCTGTATCGCAAACGCCCTCATGGAGAAAGAAATCCCCGTCCGCATGACGAACTTTGCTCTTATCCTCAATGACCTTGCCGCCAGCTTTGAGGGGCGCAACGAGTACATTTCCCGCCTTTGTCGTTATCCGCTGCTGATCCTTGACGACTTCGGCATGGAACGCGGGACGGAATACGGGCTGGAACAGGTGTTCAATGTGATTGACAGCCGTTACCGCAGCGGCAAGCCGCTGATCGTCACGACCAACCTCACGCTGGACGACCTGCACAACCCGGAGGACACCGCCCATTCCCGGATTTATGACCGCCTGCTTTCCATGTGCGTCCCGGTACGCTTTACCGGCGACAACTTCCGGCAGGAAACCGCCAAGCGGAAAATGGAGAGCATGAAGAAACTGATTACCGACTGAAAGGAGTATTGCCTATGGCAGATAACAAGCAGCACGACACCCGCACCACCCGCCGCCCTGACTGTGTGACGGAAATCCGCATGGGCAATTCCGTCCTTGTCGTGTCCGGCTATTTCAAGAAAGACACCACAACCACAGCCGCCGACAAAATGGCGCGGGTACTGGAAGCGGAAGCCGCTGCTACACAGGAGCCGACTTATCCGGCGTGAACCGGGGCATGGAAAAGCGGCCATGCCAGGGAGCATGACCGCTGGAACGAAAATCGGAAGTGCTTTAGCAATTCTTAATCTCATTCTCTATAAAATAATTTGCAATTTCAAAGGCTTTTATTCTTCTCTTTGCCAATGTGATTTGTGATTTATAACGCTCGGAATTATCCTTTGATTCAAATGTTTTTACTGTTTCTCTTAGCTTGTGCAGAGTTGAATCAATTTGCCTTTTGGCCGCGGTTAATTCATCTATTGTATACTTCATGTTTTCTCCTTTAACTTCTGATTTTTTTGTTAAATCAGAGTATACCACGGAGTTATGAACTTTTCTACTGCAAATATGGGACGACAACCCATACCATAAAAATCGGAAAATTGAAAAGCTGTAAAGAAGCAAATTTAACGCTTTTGCCGCTGTACAGCCCCCGCCGTTCCGTGGTACAATGAAACCACGGAATAGTGGGGCTGGCTGTCGGAAACGGAGGATTTTATGTTAAGACAAGCCACCCAAAACCTCATTACCGCCCTTTATCCGAGATTGTCCCACGAGGATGAATTGCAAGGCGAGAGTAATTCCATATCGAACCAAAAAAGGATACTCGAAACCTACGCAAAACAGAACGGCTTTACCAATCTGCGCTGGTACACCGACGACGGTTTTTCCGGCGCGAACTTCCAGCGGCCCGGATTTCAAGCCATGCTTGCGGACATTGAAGCCGGGAAAGTGGGTACGGTCATCGTCAAGGACATGAGCCGGTTAGGGCGAAACTACTTGCAGGTAGGGTTTTACACGGAAATGCTGTTCCCTCAAAAGGGTGTGCGTTTTATCGCTGTCAACGATAATGTGGACAGTGCCAGCGAGGGCATGGACAACGATTTTACCCCGCTGCGAAATCTGTTCAATGAATGGCTGGTGAGAGATACGAGCAAGAAAATCAAGGCAGTGAAAAAGTCAAAAGGCATGAGCGGCAAGCCTGTTACCAGCAAGCCGGTTTACGGCTATGTGATGGACGAGGACGAGAATTTTATTATAGACGAGGAAGCCGCCCCGGTGGTGCAGCAGATTTACCAGCTTTGCCTTGCCGGGAACGGCCCGACCAAGATTGCCCGTATGCTGACGGAGCAGCAAATCCCCACGCCGGGGACGCTGGAATATCAGCGGACAGGCAGCACCCGCCGTTATCACCCAGGCTATGAGTGCAAATGGGCGACCAACACCGTCGTTCATATCCTCGAAAACCGAGAGTACACCGGATGTCTGGTGAACTTCAAAACGGAAAAGCCTTCTTATAAGGTCAAGCACAGCATAGAGAACCCCGTCGAGAAGCAGGCCATTTTCGAGAACCACCATGAGCCGATCATCGACAAGGAAACATGGGAACGGGTGCAGGAGTTACGCAAACAGCGCAAACGCCCGAACCGCTACGATGAAGTGGGGCTGTTCTCCGGGATTTTGTTCTGCGCCGACTGCGGCCATGTGCTGTATCAGCAGCGGTATCAGAACAAAGACCGCAAACAGGACTGCTACATCTGCGGCAGCTACAAGAAGCGCACCCGCAACTGTACGGCGCACTTTATCCGCACCGATCTGTTGACCGCTGGTGTCCTGGCAAATCTCCGGCAAGTGACCGAATACGCAGCCAAGCATGAGAGCCGGTTTGTGAAACTACTTGTCCAGCAGAACGAGATCGGCGGCAAGCGAAAGACCGCCGCAGCCATCAAGCAGCTTGAACAGGCGCAGGAACGCATTTCTGAAATCAGCCGCATTATCAAGCGGCTGTATGAGGACAATGTAAACGGCAAAATCAGCGATGAGCGTTTCATGGAACTGTCGGCTGACTACGAAGCCGAGCAAGCGGAGCTGAAAAAGAGAGCCGCCGCCCTGCAAGCCGAACTGGACAAGTCACAGGCAGCTACCGTCAACGCCGAGAAATTTATGGGCATTGTCCGCAAGCACCTTGCCTTTGAAGAACTGACCCCCACTCTCTTGCGGGAAATGATCGAGAAAATTGTGGTGCATGAGTGCAGCTATGATGAGAACGGCACCCGCAGGCAGGACATTGAGATTTATTACAGCTTTGTCGGCAAGATTGACTTGCCCGAATAACCGCCCGACCTATCCGACACAATGGCCAAGTGTCGGATAGGAACGGCAAAATTTTTTGCACTTCTATTGCTTCTTTATCACACATAAGCAAAGAGCCAGGGCATGAAGCAGCTCATGGCGGGTGGCGGCGTGGCGCTCATCGGCATGACCCTCGTCCCCCTGCTTACCGGTCTTTTCGGTTAATCGCCGCACAGCAAGACAGAAGTGAGTAAAATCCAGGACTTCCCCCTGCCATAGCGCAGGGGGAGCCGGAAAGGAGGTCGATGCCGATTGGATTTATTGCTCAACACGCTGACCGAATGGCTCAAGGAACTTCTTGCCGGAGCGATTGCATCCAACCTGACAGGGATGGTTGAATCGGTGAATACAAAGGTCGGAGATATTGCGGCGCAGGTCGGTCAGACCCCGCAGGGCTGGAACAGCGGAATCTTCCATATGATTCAGAACCTTTCCAACAACGTGATCCTGCCCATAGCCGGCATCATTCTGGCGCTGGTTATGACCATGGAATTCATCCGCATTATTATGGACAAGAACAACATGCATGATTTCGATACCTGGTCGATTCTCATGTGGGTCTTCAAGACGGCCTGCGCCATTTTGATCGTGTCCAACACCTGGAATATCGTTATGGCGGTGTTCGACGTTTCTCAGACGGTGGTGAACAACGCCGCCGGCATTATCGTGGGCAATACGGATATCGAGCTTGTCACAGAGGGGCTTGAGGAAACGCTGATGGCTATGGAACTTTCCAGCCTGATCGGCCTGTGGTTCCAGTCCATGATCGTGGGCGTAACCATGCATATCCTGTCCATCATCATTATGCTCATCTGCTTCGGCAGAATGATCGAGATCTATCTGGTCACATCGGTCGCGCCGATCCCCATGTCCACCATGATGAATCACGAGTGGAGCCAGATGGGTCAGAACTATCTCAGAAGCCTGTTCGCGCTGGCGTTTCAGGGCTTCTTAATCATTGTCTGCGTGGCAATTTATGCTGTCCTTGTGCAGAACATGGTCGTGGAGAGCGATATCTCCATGGCAATCTGGACGGTTATGGGTTACACCGTGCTGCTGTGCTTCACGCTGTTCAAGACCAGCTCGCTGGCCAGGAGCGTGTTCAACGCACATTAAGGAGGTGGATTCAGAATGGCATATGTACCCGTACCCAAGGACATGAACGCAGTCAAAACCAAGGTCGCCTTCAACCTGACCAAGCGCCAGATCGTCTGCTTCGGCGCAGGGCTTCTAGTGGGGCTTCCGGTCTTTTTCCTCATCAAGGGACACGTCAGCAGCAGTACGGCAACCCTTCTCATGGTGCTTGTCATGCTGCCTTTTTTCATGTTCGCCATGTATGAGAAGAACGGACAGCCGCTGGAAAAGATCATCCGCAATATCGTGCAGGTCAGCTTTATCCGCCCGAAGGAGCGGCCATACAAAACCAACAACTTCTATTCTGCCGTAGTGCGGCAGGAAAAACTGGATAAGGAGGTACAGCAGATTGTCCAAGGCGAAAAAGCTCACAAGAGCGGAAAAGCAGCAGATTAACGCTGCCATTCAGAACGCCAGACGACAGGACAAAAGACACAAATCCGCACAGGATTCCATCCCCTTTCAGCGTATGTTCCCGGACGGCATCTGCCGCGTGACCGATCATTACTACACCAAGACGGTGCAGTTCCAGGACATCAACTACCAGCTGAATCAGAACGAGGACAAGGCCGCCATCTTTGACGGCTGGTGCGACTTTCTCAACTACTTTGACAGCTCCGTGCGCTTTGAGCTGTCCTTTATCAATACGGCGGCAAACAAGGATACCTACTCGGAGCGCATCGCCATTCCGCTGAAGGGCGACAGCTACGACAGCATCCGCGCCGAATACACCCAGATGCTGAAAAATCAGCTGGCCAAGGGCAACAATGGCCTCATCAAGACCAAGTACCTGACCTTCGGCATCGAGGCCGATTCGCTGAAAAGTGCCAAGCTCCGGCTGGAGCGCATTGAGACCGATGTGCTGAACAACTTTAAGCGTCTGGGCGTACAGGCTGATCCGATGAACGGAAAGCAGCGTCTGGAACTGCTCCACGGCATCTTCCACATGGACGAACAGCAGCCGTTTCTGTTTGACTGGGACTGGCTGGCTCCCACCGGGCTTTCCGTGAAGGACTTCATCGCGCCCAGCTCTTTCTCTTTCCGAAACGGCAAAAACTTCACCATGGGCAGGAAAATCGGACAGGTTTCCTTCCTGCAGATTCTCGCACCGGAGCTGAACGACCGTATGCTGGCCGACTTTCTGGATATGCAGAGCAGTCTGATCGTGACCATGCATGTTCAGTCGGTGGATCAGGTCAAGGCCATCAGAACCATCAAGCGCAAAATCACCGATCTGCAGAAGATGACCATAGAGGAGCAGAAAAAGGCTGTCCGCGCCGGATATGATATGGACATCATCCCCAGCGATCTTGCCACATACGGCAATGAGGCGAAGAAGCTCCTGCAGGATCTGCAGTCCAGAAATGAGCGCATGTTCCTGCTGACCTTCCTGGTTCTGAACGTGGCGGAGACCAAACAGCAGCTGGAAAACAATGTGTTCCAGGCGGGCTCCATTGCCCAGAAATACAACTGCCAGCTGACCCGGCTTGACTTCCAGCAGGAGGAAGGGCTGATGAGCAGCCTGCCGCTGGGGCTCAATCAGGTGGAAATCGAGCGCGGCATGACCACCTCCAGTGTGGCGATTTTCGTGCCGTTTACCACGCAGGAGCTGTTTCAGAGCGGCAAGGAGGCGCTCTACTGCGGAATCAACGCCCTGTCCAACAACCTTATCATGGTGGACAGAAAGCTCCTCAAGAACCCCAACGGTCTGATTCTCGGTACGCCCGGCTCCGGCAAATCCTTTGCCGCCAAGCGTGAGATCGCCAATGTATTCTTCGTGACCGACGACGACATCATCATCTGCGACCCGGAATCGGAGTACGGCACGCTGGTGGAGCGCCTAGGCGGTCAGGTCATCAAAATCTCGCCCACTTCCAACGACTACATCAACCCCATGGACTTGAACCTGAACTACAGTGACGATGAGAATCCGTTATCGCTGAAATCCGACTTCATCCTCTCCCTGTGCGAGCTGATCGTAGGCGGCAAGGAGGGCTTGCAGCCGGTGGAAAAGACCATCATCGACCGCTGTGTCCGCATGGTTTACCGGGATTATCTGGCTGACCCCGTGCCGGAAAACATGCCGATCCTGGAGGATCTGTACAATGCGCTGCTGACGCAGGAGGAAAAGGAGGCGCAGTACATCGCAACAGCGCTTGAAATCTATGTCACCGGCTCTCTGAATGTGTTCAATCACCGCACCAGCATCAATATCGAAAACCGCATCGTGTCCTTCGATATCAAGGAGCTGGGCAAGCAGCTGAAAAAAATCGGTATGCTGATCGTGCAGGATGCGGTGTGGAACCGCGTGACCATCAACCGCGAGGCGCATAAGTCCACCCGCTATTACATCGACGAGATGCACCTTTTGCTCCGCGAGGAGCAGACGGCGGCGTACACCGTGGAAATTTGGAAGCGCTTTAGAAAATGGGGCGGTATTCCCACCGGCATTACGCAGAACGTCAAAGACCTGCTTTCTTCCCGCGAGGTTGAAAACATCTTTGAAAACTCCGACTATGTGTTCATGCTTAACCAGGCGTCCGGCGACCGACAGATTCTTGCCAAACAGCTGAATATTTCTCCCCATCAGCTCTCGTATGTCACCCACAGCGGTGAAGGCGAAGGGCTTCTTTTTTACGGCAGCACGATTCTTCCGTTTGTGGATCGCTTCCCGAAGGATACGGAGCTGTACCGAATCATCACCACCAAGCCGCAGGAGCAGGCCGGATAAGAAAGGACGAAAAGATATGGAAAACAGGATGCAGATATTTCAGAATGAGGAGTTCGGGCGTGTCCGTACCTTTGTCACGGAGGACGGAGTTCCCTGGTTCGTTGGAAAAGATGTGGCGGACAACCTCGGATACCAAAACGGTAGTCGAGACATTAACCGCCATGTAGAACCGGAAGATCGGACAAAAGGAATGGTCTTTGACGGAAATCAACGGAAAGAGACCATTCTTATCAATGAATCCGGGCTTTACAGCCTGATTCTCTCCAGCAAGCTGGAAAGCGCCAAACGCTTTAAGCACTGGGTGACGGGTGAAGTGCTCCCTTCTATCCGCAGGCACGGAGCCTATATGACCGATGCGCTGCTGGAACAGGCGGCAGGCAATGCCGATGTGGCAGCGCAGGTCGTGCGGGCGCTGTCGGAGGAACGGAACCTCAACAAAAAGCTGGCCGGTCAGCTGAAACAGGCCGAGGCGCAGCTGACAGTGGCGCTTCCCAAGGCGGCGTATTTCGATGCGCTGGTAGACTGCCCCGACTGCACCGGTATCCGGCTCACCGCCAAGGAGCTGGGGGTGAGCCAAAGCATGTTCACGGCCTATCTCGTCAGAAAGAAATATTCCTACTATGACGGCAAGGGCATCATGCATCCTCACGCGCTTCCGTACCGCAACGGCCTGTTCGTTGTCCGCGAATTTATCGCACCCAACGGGCATCGCGGCACGCAGATGCTGGTTACGCCCAAGGGCAAACAGGTATTTCTGGCCGAACGCGCGGAGATCATCGGCTGAACAACACAATAACCATACGAATCGAGGTGATGCACATGGCAAAACGCTCGCCCCGCCTTCTGTTTACAGAGGAGGAGCTGGAAACGCCGGAGCTTCAGAAGCCCATTAAAAAGGCGGAGAAAGCGCAGAAAAAGCGCACAAAAGCCGAGTCGAAAATCCCCAAAAAGAAGATCGTTCAGAAACAGCGCGTCTATGACCCGAAAGAAAATCAGGTCGTGACGCGCCTTGTTTTTGAGGAAACCGAGAAAAAGCGCCCGTCCAAAATCACTCATGCCGTAGCGTCTACTCCGCTCAATGCGGTTTCGGCAGTATCCCACCGGGAACTGCATGAGGACGCAGACGGCAGCGTTTCCGCATCAGTCTCCCATGAAGTCATCAGCAGCGCCGAGGGCGGCATCCGGACATTAGATACCGCCCACCGCGCATTGCAGGATAAACCCTATGCCAGAGCGCTGAAAGCGGAGCACGCCGCCGACCGGGCCAATCTCAGGGCGCTGTACAAGGAAGCAGAACTCCAGAATCCGGAATGGGGCGCAAGCCCGGTCTCCCGGTTTCAGCAGAAGCGCGCCATCAAGAAAGCCTATGCCGAGGCCAAGGCCGGAAAGGCTGCGGACAACACGGTAAAGGCGTCCGAGGCTGCGGCCAAAGCCGTGAAGAAAACCGGTGAGGAAACCTCCAAAGTCGTTCAGTTTGTCGCCCGGCACAAAAAGGGCTTTGTGATTCTCGGCGTCATCGGAATGATGTTCCTGTTTGTTTCCGCTGTGATGTCCAGCTGTTCCGTGATGATGAGTTCGCTCACATCCTCCGGCGTGCTGACCACCTATCCCAGCGCTGATGCAGATATGCTGGCGGCGGAGGCGCAGTATCTGGCGCTTGAGGCAGAGCTTCAGGAGTATCTGGACAATTACGAAAGTACCCATGATTACGACGAATACCATTTTGACCTAGATGAGATCGAACATGACCCCTATGTGCTGATTTCCATGCTGACGGCGCTCCGGGAGGGAGAATGGACGATTGACGAGGTAGGCGGCCTGCTCCAGACCATCTTCGACCGCCAGTATACGCTGACGGAGGATGTGCAGGTTGAGACCCGCTACAGGACGGAAACCCGCACCGGCTATTACACGGTTACAGACCCGGATACCGGTGCGACCAGCATCGAGGAATACGAATATGAAGTGCAGGTTCCCTACGATTATTACATCTGTACGGTGACGCTGGAAAACTTCAATCTGTCCCATCTGCCGGTCTACCTGATGGATCAGGATCATCTGTCCCTATATGCCTCCTATATGTCCACGCTGGGCAACCGGCCCGATCTGTTTGCCGGTTCTTCCTACGTTGACCGTTATTACGGCGACCAGTACCAGTACGAAATCCCGGCAGACGCGCTGGAGGATGAACAGTTTGCGGCTATGATTCAGGAAGCGGAAAAGTACCTGGGCTATCCGTATGTCTGGGGCGGCAGCTCGCCCAGCACCAGTTTTGACTGTTCCGGATTTGTCAGCTGGGTCATCAATCACTGCGGTGTGGGCTGGGACGTGGGCAGACTGACCGCAAACGGCCTGCGCAATATCTGTTCCTATGTTTCCCCGGCCAACGCCAAACCGGGCGACCTGATTTTCTTTGAGAAAACCTATGACACTTCCGGCGCGTCGCACGTCGGCATCTATGTGGGCAACAATACGATGATCCACTGCGGCGACCCCATCCAGTACACGAGCATTGATACGAACTACTGGCAGCAGCACTTCCTGCAGTTCGGAAGGCTGCCCAGCCCGTAAGAAAGGAGCAGTATGAACCCGAAAATTGAAAAGCTGAAAGCGGAGAGAAGCAGGAATACCGAAAAGATTTCCGACCTTCAGAACCGCAACCGCAAGCTCTCCGAGCAGATCACGAAGCTGGAGAACAACGACATCATCGGCATGGTGCGCGAGATCGGCATGACGCCGGAGCAGCTGGCCGCGCTTCTGAGCGGCAGGACTGCGGATGTGCCCGGAACCGAAGAACCCGATGAACACGAAGAAACGGAGGAATATGAACATGAGAACTAAAAGGATGCTTCGCAGAGGGCTGACCGCACTGGCGACAGCGCTTGCCATGATGACGGCGCTGGCGGCTCCCGCCTTTGCCTACACAGGCGATTCTATGGAGGCTGCTGAACAGCAGTCCTCCGCCAGTCAGACTGCCGTTCAGACGGAAAGAATCGGAACGGTGACGACCAACGGCGGCAGGCTGAATCTGCGCGACGGAGCCAGCACCAGCTACAACATCATCGGCCAGCTTCCCTGCGGAGATACCGTCACGGTGATCGGCGAGGAAAACGGCTGGTACAAAGTTATCGTGCCCGAAAAGGAGGGCTATGTATACGGCGGCTATCTGAAGGTCAGCGAGGGTACGGTTATTGCCGGTGATAATGCTGATACAAGTTCAACCGGAACCGGAAGTACCGGGGATACAGATTCCGGAACCCCGCTGACGCCCGACGGCAACCTGGAGCTTGTGGATGACGTGTACCAGACCTCGGACGGAAAGCAGTTCATCACGGTGCAGTCCAAAAATGACAACACCTTTTACATCGTCATCGACCGGAATAAGAACGGTGAAAACGTCTATTTTCTGAATCTGGTGGACGAGGCTGACCTGATGGCGCTGATGCAGGACGGCGAGGTCACGGTCAAATGCACCTGTACCGACCGCTGTGAAGCCGGTGATGTGGACTTGAACTGTCCGGTCTGCAAGACCAACCTGACGGAATGCACCGGGACGGTAAAGGAAGAACCGGAACCCACTGTTGTTACGGAGGAGCCGGAAGAATCGGAGCCTGAAAAGAGCAGCTCCGTGCCGCTGCTTCTTCTGCTGCTGATTGCCGGTCTGGGTGCGGGCGGCGCTGTGTACTGGTTCAAGTTCAGAAAGCAGAAGCCTGATACCAAGGGACCCGATGATCTGGATGACTACGACTTCGGCGAGAATGACGAAGATGATGAGGAGGAATACATCATCGAGGACGACCAGCCGGAGGAAACGGATGAAGCGTAATTGTGCAGACAGCATCTGCACCAATCAGAGAAAGGAAGGATAACGATATGAAGCTTGTGATTACCGAAAAGCCCTCTGTGGCAAAATCCATTTCTGCCGTCCTTGGCGCTGACAAGCGCCGGGACGGTTATTTCGAGGGAGAAAATCTCCTTGTTTCATGGTGCTTCGGCCATCTGGCGGAGCTGGCTTCTGCCGAGGTTTACGACGAGGCGTATGCCAAATGGAGCCGCGAACAGCTCCCCATCATTCCTGAAAGCTGGCAGTACAGCGTCGGGCGCGATAAGAAAAAGCAGTTGGATCTGCTGACGGAGCTGATGCGCCGTTCGGATGTGACGGAAATCATCAATGCCTGCGACGCAGGACGCGAGGGCGAGCTGATTTTCCGCACCGTTTATCTGCTGGCAGGCTGCGTGAAACCCGTGAAGCGCCTCTGGATTTCTTCCATGGAGGATGCGGCAATCCGCGAGGGCTTTGAAAATCTGCGTGACGGCAGCGAGTACGACCATCTCTATGATGCTGCGCTTTGCAGAAGCAAGGCGGACTGGCTGGTGGGCATCAACGCTACCCGGCTTTTCTCGGTGCTGTATCACCGCACACTGAATGTCGGTCGCGTGGTGTCACCTACTCTGGCGCTGCTGGTAGAACGCGAAGCGGAAATCAAGGCTTTCCAGCCGGAGCCCTTTTACACGGTGAAGCTGGACGCCGGTGATTTTACGGCGGTCAGTGAAAAAATGAAAAACAAGCCGGATGCGGAAAGCCTGAAATCCGCCTGCACAGGAACATCGGCGGTGATCCGCAGCGTGGAGCAGAAGGAAAAATCCGAAAAAGCCCCTGCACTCTATGACCTGACGACACTCCAGAGAGATGCCAACCGTATTCTGGGCTTCACTGCCCAGCAGACGCTGGACTACCTTCAGTCCTTGTATGAGAAAAAGCTCTGCACCTATCCTCGAACCGACAGCCGCTACCTGACGGACGATATGGAAAGCGGGGTTCCGGCTGTCGCCGCCTGCGCCGCCGGGATTCTCGGCGTATCGGTCGGAGATGTGTTTGCAAAACAGGTCTGCGACAGCCGTAAGGTTTCCGATCACCATGCAGTCATTCCCACGATGGCTGCCGGAGAAGCCGAACTCTCTGCGCTGACGGCCGGAGAGCACGAGGTGCTGAAGTTGGTTGTCCGTCAGGTGCTGATGGCGGTCAGTGCGCCGTACTCCTATCTGGAAACGGTTGTAACTATCGATAGCGGCGGGCAGAGCTTCACAGCTAGGGGCAAAACGGTTCTGAATCCCGGATGGAGAAGCTATGCAGCAGGCGAACAGAAGGAAAAAGTTCTCCCTCCTATGATGGAAGGACAGCCCATCGAACAGTTTGAAGTCTCGCTTGAGGAAGGAAAGACAAAGCCGCCCGCCCGATACACCGAGGACACGCTGCTTTCCGCCATGGAAAATGCAGGTGCAAAGGAGAGGCCGGATGATGTAGAGCGCAAAGGGCTGGGCACGCCTGCTACCCGTGCCGGGATTCTGGAGAAACTGGTCTCCTCTGGCTTTGTGGAGCGAAAGAAGAATAAAAAGGCGGTCAGCCTGGTTCCGCAGGACATCGGTATCTCCCTAATCACGGTGCTCCCGGAGCAGCTTCAGTCTCCGCTTCTGACTGCGGAATGGGAGAACATGTTGAAGGAGATCGAGCGCGGTGAGCTCTCCCCGGAGGCATTTATGGCGCAGATCAGCCGCATGGTTTTCGAACTGGTGCGCGACTACGAGCCTGTGAGCGGTGCGGAGGTGCTCTTCCCGTCCGGACGCCCGGTGGTCGGAAAATGCCCCCGCTGCGGCGGTCCGGTTACGGAGAGCAAGACCGGCTTTTTCTGTGAGCGCCGCGACTGCCGCTTCGGGCTCTGGAAGGACAACCGCTACCTGTCCGCAAAGCACATCATTCTGACGAAAAAGATGGCGGAGGCGCTTCTGAAGGATGGAAAAACCTTTGTCAGCGGCATGTACTCCGAAAAGACCGGCAAAAGCTATTCCGCCTACCTCGTACTGACGGACGATGGGCAGAAATCCAGCTATGCACTGGAGTTTGACAGGGAGAAACCCGGCGCATGAAGCTGAGCCCCGCAGAACGCGAAACAATTATCCTGTTTTCCGATGCAGACGATACCGCCAGCGTCTACACCTACGACAGGAGGCTGATTAAAAAGCTGGACGCCCTTTGCAGAAAATGTCCGGAAGAAGTGTATGAGGAGAAAAGGCGCTCCTCCGCCGGTGCGAAAAGCTATATCGTGCCCAAAAGCTGTGTTTCCGTCCGTGAGCCGTTTTCCAGAGCGCGTCGCGAGGCAGCCAGCAGGCGCGCAAAGGAGGCCGGCACCGTCCCGCCGGACAGAAGCAAAGGCCGCGTTTCGGATGAATAATGCAGGGAGATGGGCGCAGGGCTTCGGCTCTGTGCCCTGTTTCCCGGAAAGGATGGTATATGGCAGAAAAACAGAGCAGCAGGGACAGGCTGAAGGATATCACGGCAAGTATTGAGGACGGCATCAAGGAGCTGTTCCAGTCGGAGAGCTATGCGCAGTACCTTCAGACCATGAGCCGGTTTCACCATTACAGCGTAAACAATCAGGTGCTGATTCATATGCAGAAGCCGGATGCGACGCTGGTAGCGGGCTTCAACAAATGGAAGAATCAGTTCGGCAGAAATGTCATCAAAGGAGAACACGGCATTAAAATCATCGCCCCGACTCCCTTCAAAAAGAAAATCGAGCAGGAAAAGCTCGACCCGGATACGCAGCTTCCCATGCTGGACGCGGACGGGAAAATCATCACGGAGGAAAAGACCATCCAGATTCCCATGTACAAGCCGGTGACGGTGTTCGATGTTTCACAGACCGAGGGCAAGCCTTTGCCCCAGCTGGCCCATGATCTGTCGGGCAATGTGGCGAATTACGATGTGTTCATGGAGGCGCTGCGGCGCTCTTCTCCGGTTCCCATCTCCATTGAAGTGATGGGTGGCGGTATGGATGGTTACTTTGACCTGGAGCATCAGGATATCGCCATCCGCAAAGGCATGAGCGAGGTGCAGACGGTATCTGCGGTCATACATGAGATGGCGCACGCACTGCTTCACAATAGAACCAAAGATACTGAGGAGAAAACACCGGAACTCTCCCGCAGTACCGAAGAAGTGCAGGCGGAAAGCATTTCCTATGCAGTGTGCGCCTATTACGGCATCGCCACCGGAGAAAACAGCTTCGGCTATATTGTGTCCTGGTCAAAGGATAAGACCCTGCCGGAGCTGAGGGAAAGTCTGGAGGTGATCAGCAAGACCGCCGACGGCCTTATCAGCGATATCGACCGGCACTATGCGGAAATTCTGAAAGAGCGCGAGGCGGAGCTGATTGCCGCTGAACCTGCCATGGCGGTGGAGCGCCTTTATACCGTGGATAAGCAGTATCTTCATGTTCAGCGCACGGACACCGGCGTGGACTACACGATTTATGATAAGGTGTCCATGAAGGAGATAGACGGCGGTCAGCTGGATATGGAGATCAGCACGCTGGCCGAGGCGGCACTGGAAATCTGCAACTCCCATGGAATCGGGCAGAACGCCCCGCTTCAGGTTGCGGATATCGGAATACTGGATGAATTGCAGGCTGCGCAGGATGCAGCGATTGCCATTGAGCCGCCCGTTCAGGAGAACCCGGAGTCGGAGACGGACATTCCGGCTGACCCGGCAATTTCCGTGGAGGCAAGAAACGCATACGGCTATACGGATGATGCGATGCTCCCGCTGACAAAGGAGCGCGCTATGGAAATGTTTGAACGCGATGTGCCGGTATATCTTCTGTATGGTGACAATACTGAGGTGATGGCTTTTGAACAGACGGAGATTCTGAACCACGACGGCATCTTCGGCATTGACCGCGCAGACTGGGAGGCTGTAAAAGAGCAGTTTCCTGTTATCACGGAAAACAGATGGCAGAAAGCATTCCAGCAGAATCCGGCAGACAGCTACTGCATTTATCAGCTCCGCAGAGATCCGAAACTGGCAGAGCTTCGCTTTATGAATTCTCAGTATCTCCGGGAACATGGGCTTGAGCCTGCATTTGACCATTACGAGGCGGTTTATTCCGGCTCTCTTTCGTCTGACGGCAGTACAGAAGCTCGTCTGGATGACCTGTACATGAAGTTCAACACTGCCCATCCGCAGAATTTTACCGGGAACAGCCTGTCCGTCAGCGACATTGTTGTCTTAAAGCAGCAGGGTACGGTAAGCTCTCACTATGTGGACAGCGTGGGCTTTGTTCAGCTTCCGGCATTTCTGCCGGACAATTGCCTCAAAAATGCGGAGATGTCCATGGAGGATGATTACGGGATGATCGACGGCATCATCAACAATGGTCCAAAGGAACAGCCGGAGATCAAGCCCAAGGCTCCTGGTTTGGCAGCGCTGTTTGAAGCGGCCAGACAGGTCGTCCAGGAAGAAAAGCCGGCTCCTGAACCGAGTAAAAAACCTTCTGTTCTGGCGATGCTCCATGCACCCGCGCCGTCCAGAAGCGAAAAGAGTGCACAGACAAAAAGCGCAGAAAGGAATTTGATATGATGAATTTCACGAACGACGAGATGAATCTGATGTGCATCTACAGTGCAGGCAGCAACCGTACCGGCCTGATGCAGAAACTCACGGAAATGAAGAAGTATCTGGAAAGCGATGAGGTGCAGCTTCTGTCGTTGACCGAATCAACGCTTGCAAAACTGGGAGCAATGACCGATGAGGAGTTCGGGCAGCTGGAGCTCTACCCCGATTTCGGCATCTGATTCTATTCCGAAAAAAGGTGCAAACGCACCCAATTTCGGAATAAGGCTTGATTCCTATTTCAGATTTTTGCAGGAAACCGCAAAAATCTTTCGTAGACCGGTTGTAAAATAACTTCGCACGTGGTATAATACTATTGCAGATAATTGCAGTAAACCGCAAAAATCTGCAATAGGAGGTGCGCTGCATGGAAATTAAAAGAGACCGTTACCTGAATCTGCTGATCAGTAAGAAGCATAACGGATTGATTAAAGTGATAACCGGCATGAGGAGATGCGGAAAGTCTTATCTTCTGTTCACTCTCTTCAAGGATTATCTGCTTTCAGAAGGAATAGAGGAAAGCCACATTATTGAGATTGCATTTGATGCTTATGAAAACAAGCAGTACCGTGATCCCGATGTGCTCTATCCTTACCTGAAGGAGCAGATCAAAGACGACGGCATGTATTATGTGCTGCTTGACGAGGTGCAGCTGCTTGGGGAATTTGAGGCAATCCTGAACAGCCTGGCCCGAATGAAAAATGTGGATGTGTATGTGACCGGAAGTAATGCCCGCTTTCTCTCCAAGGATGTGATCACCGAGTTCAGAGGGCGCGGCGATGAAGTGCATATGTACCCACTCAGCTTTGCGGAATTCATGTCGGTTTACCCCGGCACGAAGCAGGATGGTTGGAATGAGTATATGCTGTACGGCGGTTTGCCGCTGTTGCTGAGCTTTACCACTCCGGATCAGAAAATTGCGTTTCTGAAATCACTCTTTGAGGAAACCTATATTTCGGATATTGTCGGAAGGCACAACATCCGCAACAAGGCAGAGTTGGAAGAGCTTCTGAATATTCTATCCTCCGCAATCGGTTCGCTTACAAACCCTGAAAAACTGGCCGCAACCTTCCGGTCGGTCAAGAACAAGAAAATCAGTAGTAATACGATCAAGAAGTATATTGATTATCTCTGCGATTCCTTCCTGATCGACAGCGCCGTCCGGTATGATGTGAAAGGCAAAAAATACATCGATACCCCGGTGAAATATTACTTCACCGACATGGGGCTGAGAAATGCCCGTCTGAATTTCAGACAGCTGGAAGAAACGCACAGCATGGAAAACATCATCTTCAATGAGCTGAAAATCCGCGGCTTCAATGTGGATGTGGGTGTTATCATGCAGTATGAAACCAACGAAAAGGGCAACAGCGTCCGCAAACAGCTGGAGATTGACTTCGTCTGCAACAAAGGCTCCAAACGCTATTATATTCAGTCCGCTTACGCGATTCCGGATCAGGCAAAGATGGAGCAGGAACAGCGTTCTCTGATGCTGACCGGAGATTTCTTCAAGCGGATTATCATCACCAAGGATACTCCGGCACCATATTACAACGAGAATGGTGTCCTGATTATGAGCGTCTATGATTTCCTGCTGAATGAAAACAGTCTGGATATTTAAGACAATGGGAAAGAGCAATAAGGTCTGCCCGAACTGCGGACGAAAGATGAAACAGCAGTTCATCGGCTTGCAGCATTGCAAATGCGGGATGAGCTGGAAAAAAGATATTGGCTTTTTTGAACGGACGCCGGATATGGTGTTCGGACTCCGGCACAATGCGCCGGGCAAAAAGCCGCGCCGGTTGATTGAGATCAGACGGAAAAACTGAATACAATTCAAATCGGGAGCGTCCATGGCATGTGGGCGCTCTTTTCTTTTGAAAGGAGACGTGATCTATGGCAAGCAAATTGCAGGAGTACCGAAGAATGTCGGAAGAAGCGCAGCGGCAGCTGACCGCAAGCCTGGAGCGCTGGCAGTCCTTCCTCGCCACTGCATCGAGGCTGTACAAATACCCATATCACGAGCAGGTCATGATCCATGCCCAGCGCCCGGATGCCACCGCCTGTGCGGAGTTCGACGTTTGGAACAATACGATGCGCCGGTATGTGCGGCGCGGTTCCAAGGGCATCGCGCTCATCGATACCAGCGGCGACCGCGAGAGACTGCGCTATGTGTTTGATGTTTCGGATACCGGCACCCGGCCCAATTCCAGAAGCCTGAACCTGTGGGAACTGCGGGAGGAGCATATTCCGGCCGTATCCTCCATGTTGGAGAAAAACTACGGCGTTCCGGCAGGCGAAAGCCTGGCTGTTCAGCTGGAGGCAGTTGCCTCTCAGCTGGCGCGGGAATACTGGGAGGACAACCGCAGGGATATTCTCGGCATCCTTGAGGATTCTTTTCTGGAAGAGTATGATGAATTCAATGTAGGAGTGGCCTTCCGAAATGCCGTCGAGGTCAGCATCAGTTATTCCCTGATGCTGCGCTGCGGTCTGGAACCGGAAAACTACTTTGAACACGAAGACTTTATGAGCGTTTTCGATTTCAACACCCCGGAAACGGCGGGCGCGCTGGGAACGGCGGTCAGCGGCATCAATCAGCAGGTGCTGCGGGAAATCGGAGCGACCATCCGAAACTATGAACGCGAACAGATCGCGGAAAGGAGCATGGCATATGGAAATGACGTACAGGCAGAACGGAGATTATCTGATCCCGGACATCAGACTGAGCGAGCAGGAGGAAACACCCATCGGGAAGTACGGGCAGATGCGGAAACAGTATCTGAAGGAGCATCGTCCGATTCTCTGGAACCGTCTGGTGCTGTCGGAGCAGCTGTATCCGCACCTGCGGGAAATCGATGGGACGGCGCACCGGAGGCTGGACGAGCTGATGCCGCAGATGGCGAAGCAGGCCGGCATAACGGAAGAACTGAAGCGCAGAGACCCGCTGAAATGGGCGGGCATGATGAATACGCTGAAGGCGCAGGCCGAGGAGATCATTCTGAACGAGCTGGTGTACAATTAACAGCCGATGAGCCGGAGCCCCCGGAAGAACTGAATAACGGATATCCTGCCGGGACAGAGTTTGAACAGCTCTCCATGAACCTTTTCCTCTCGGAACAGGAGCAGATATTCCAAATTGATGAAGCGGATCGCACAACCGAAGTGCCGTCCGCTTTTTCTTTTTCCCAGACGGAAATCGACGATATGCTCCGTTTCGGCAGTAACACAAGCCACGCCAGAGAGCATATTGCGGATGCGTTTCAGAAGCAGAAGCCGATTGAGGAAATCGCGGCGCTGCTGAAAAGAGAATTTCATGGTGGCTACGGCATCCGGGGCGAACATGGCGATTATGCCGCGTGGTATGACGGGGACGGCATTCATCTGCACAAAGGCCGTGAGACCAGATATACCGCTGATTCTCAGGTCATTACATGGGAGGCTGCAGCAGAAAGAATCGGACAGCTGCTGGAAGAAGGCAGGTTTGCTTCCAATGTGGAGCTCGCCGAAGCTGGTGGGCGTGTCCGTTCCGAACTGGCACAGAGCCTGCTCTATCTGAAACATGACCTGAGTGAGGAAGCAAACCAGGTGGGCTACTTCTCCTCCATGGACGATCTTCCTGCCGGTTATCCGGACGCCACCGCAGCGCTTGCGGAGAAGATGGAGGACAGCGCTTTTGCCGATACGCTTCGCGGCGAATTTCTGACATTTCTGAATGACTACGCGGAAAACAGAGAACTTCTACGCTTTCATTATCACCGGATGGACGAGCTGTGGCAGGGCGTCAGGGACATCTCCGCCGAGCGCCGGGTATATCCGGACGGGCCTGCCGAGCTTGCGGAACCGCAGAGCTTTATTACCGAGGATGAAATCAGCGAAACACTTGCAGGCGGCAGTTCCGTGGCGGGCGGCAAAGGCAGAATCTACGTCTATTTTACCGCAGACCACACCATGAAGGAAAAAGCGGATTTTCTGAAGCAGGAATACGGCATCGGCGGGCGCTCTCATGCGCTGTCCGGGGCTGACCATTCCTCCGAAGATCACAGTGCCAAGGGCATCCGGCTGACCAAAGGCGGATGTACCCCTGTGGAGCTGAACTGGACGAAGGTGACCGAGCGCATCTCCTCCCTCATCCGGAAGGACAGGTACTTTACCCAGGAGCAGAAGGATGCCTATGCGCGGATGCACGATGAACCGGAACTCTCTGAACCGGAAGAACCTGTGCAGGTAGAACCTCCCGTCATAGAAGAACCTGCGCCCGAATCGATTAAGGAGCCTGTTCCTGAACCGGCTGCTGTGCCGAAGCCTGTCACAGCCGATGAAATCAGCGATGCCCTGATTCGCTGGAATGGCAGTTTTGAAAGCAAATCCCGTGTCAACGACTATATGCTGGCGCATGGGCGGGAGCGCGGAGCTGCCGCATGGCTGAAAGACGAGTTCGGCGGTGCGGATACCTTTTCTATTGTCACCGATCATGTAACGCTGGAATTGCCGTGGGCAAAAGTTCAGCGTCAGCTGGGGATTCTGGTGAATGACGGGCGCTTCTTTACCGAGGCCGACCGGATGCTGGCGCAGGCGGAACAGATTGCCGCACAGAGTGCAGTTGCGCCCTATGAACGTTTCACTGTCATTGAAACGGACGAGGGCTACGGCATCTGGGACGATCTGCATGACGGCCTCTATGTGGATGAGGACGGCGTGACGGCCGACTTCGATTCTGAGTGGGTGGCGGAGAACTATCTGCTTGAACTGAAAGAGAAGGTTGCCCAGCGGGAAGCTGCCGAATGGGAGTATGTGGAGCGCTCCAAATATGAGGCGCAGACCGAGGAAAATGATGCGGCGGATGTACAGCCGGACATTGCTTCGCCAGAGAAGGCGGAGCCTGCGGAAATGGAGTCTGTATCCCATTTTCAGGTCGATAACGACCTGATCGGTGCGGAGCTGACGCTGGACGGCAGACGCTTTACGGTGGATGAGGTCAGAGATGGCCGCGCCTCCCTGCGGGACATCACATTCCAGAACGGAACTGGATTTCCCATCTTCCGCAATGAACCGGTTGAAACCGTGCGCGGGATTCTCTTTCCGGAAAAGACGACGGTGCCCCAGGTGAATCTGGAGGCAGAACTGACCGAGGCGGAGCTTGCTCTGATGCGCCCGCAGCTGGATGCGGCGGGTATCGACTACCTGGTTGCCAATGCCGGCTACAACAGGAGAACCATCAGCTTCTCCTCCCAGCATTACCGGGAAGTACAGGATATGCTGGATGCGCTGCCGGACAACGCGGATGAGGTTGTGTATTCAACAGAAACGGATAAGGTTTACCCCGGCGAGCAGACCGGACTTCCCTATGACATTGTTACAGAACGCCTGCGCACAGAGCCGGAGCATACGCCGCCGGTATCTGACGCGCAGAACTTCCGTATCACGGATTCTGACCTGGGTGCAGGCGGTGCCAAGACCAAGTATCAGGCAAACATCAGCGCCATCCGGCTGCTGAAACAGCTGGAAGCCGAAGGGCTTCAGGCCAGCCCCGATCAGCAGGAAGTGCTCTCCCGGTATGTGGGCTGGGGCGGTTTGGCGGACGCTTTTGATCCGGATAAGGAGAACTGGCGCGCGGAATATGCGGAACTGAAGGAGCTTCTCACACCGGAGGAATACGAGGCGGCAAGAGCCTCAACGCTGAATGCCCACTACACCAGCCCTACCGTTATTCATACCATGTATGAGGCGCTGGAGAATATGGGCTTTGAATCGGGCAATATTCTGGAGCCCAGCATGGGCGTCGGGAACTTCTTCGGCTGTCTGCCCGAATCCATGCAGAACAGCAGGCTATACGGCGTGGAGCTGGACAGCATCACCGGGCGGATTGCAAAGCAGCTTTATCCCAAAGCAGACATTACCGTGGCGGGATTTGAAACCACCGACAGACGGGATTTCTATGACGTCGCCATCGGCAACGTGCCGTTCGGACAGTATCAGGTCAATGACCGGGCCTATAACAGGCTCGGTTTTTCCATTCATGACTATTTCTTTGCCAAGACACTCGATCAGGTACGCCCCGGCGGTGTGATTGCCTTTGTCACCAGCCGCTACACCATGGACAAACAGTCCCCGGAAGTCCGCAGATACATCGCACAGCGGGCGGAGCTGCTGGGCGCAATCCGCTTGCCCAATAACGCCTTCAAAGCCAATGCGGGCACGGATGTCGTCTCCGATATCATCTTCCTGCAGAAGCGGGACTGCCCTATCGAGATTGAACCGGACTGGGTGCATCTGGGGCGGAATGAGGACGGCTTTGCCATCAACAGCTACTTTGTGGAGCATCCGGAGATGATTCTGGGACGGCAGTCCTCCGAGAGTACCCAGTACGGCAGACAGGATTTCACCGTAGAGCCCATCGAAGGACTGGAGCTTGCTGATCAGCTTCACGACGCGGTGAAGTACATCCGCGGCACCTATCAGGCGGCGGAGCTGCCGGAGCTCGGCGATGACGAGGCGCTTTCGGACAGCATTCCCGCAGACCCGAATGTCAAAAACTACAGCTATACCGTCGTGCACGGAGAGGTCTACTACCGGCAGAACAGCCTGATGAGCCGGCCGGCGCTTAACGCAACCGCTTCAGAGCGCGTCAAAGGGCTTGTGGGACTGCGTGACTGCCTGCATCAGCTGATCGATCTCCAGATGGACGCCATGACTCCGGACAGCGCAATCCGTCAGGTCCAGGCAGAGCTGAACACGCTCTACGATAATTTTTCTGCAAAATGCGGCCTCATCAACAGCCGCGCCAATGCGCTGGCATTTCAGGACGACAGCTCCTACTATCTGTTGTGTACGCTGGAGGAGCTGGACGAGGAAAAACAGCTGAAGCGCAAGGCAGATATCTTCACCAAGCGCACCATTAAGCCACATGAGGTCGTGACCTCCGTGGATACGCCGTCCGAAGCGCTGGCGCTCTCCATCTCAGAAAAAGCCTGCGTTGATCTGCCGTATATGCAGCAGCTGACCGGCATGGACGAGTCTGCGCTGATTGACGGCCTGCAGGGCGTTATCTTCCGGGATCCGGTGAAAAGCGAGTGGCAGACTGCCGACGAATATCTCTCAGGCAATGTGCGCCAGAAACTGCGGGAAGCGGAACAGGCAGCATCTGCCGATCCGGCCTATCTGTCCAATGTGGAGGCACTCCGTTCTTCCCAACCGAAGGATTTGGACGCTTCTGAAATTGAGGTGCGCCTGGGTGCAACCTGGATTGACCAGAAATACATCCAGCAGTTTATGGAGGAAACCTTTGAGCCGCCGTATTATCTGCGCCGAAGTATTCAGGTGCATTTCTCTCCGTTTACTGCGGAGTGGAGCATCAGCGGAAAATCCCAGCCGTCCTACAGCGACGTAAACGCTTATATGACCTACGGCACGGAGCGCGCCAACGCCTACCGGATTCTGGAGGATACACTGAACCTGCGCGATGTGCGCATCTACGACACCGTTACCGATCCGGACGGCAAGGAGCGCCGGGTTCTCAATTCCAAAGAAACGACCCTTGCTCAGCAGAAACAGCAGGCCATCAAGGACGCTTTTTCCGAGTGGATATGGAAAGACCCGGACAGACGGCAGGAGCTTGTGACGCGCTACAACGAGCTGTTCAATTCCAACCGGCCGCGCGAATACGATGGCTCCCATATCACTTTCAGCGGCATGAACCCGGAGATTCATTTGAGGGAGCATCAACTGAACGCTGTCGCACACATTCTCTATGGCGGCAATACGCTGTTGGCGCACGAGGTAGGTGCAGGCAAGACCTTTGAGATGGTCGCTGCCGCCATGGAGAGCAAGCGTCTGGGGCTTTGCCACAAGCCGATGTTTGTGGTTCCGAATCATCTGACCGAGCAGTGGGCTTCGGAGTTTCTGAGGCTGTACCCGTCTGCCAACATTCTGGCGGCGACGAAAAAAGACTTTGAACCGAAAAACCGCAAAAAGTTCTGCGCCCGCATCGCCACCGGCGATTACGATGCCATTATCATCGGGCACAGTCAGTTTGAGCGGATTCCCGTTTCCATGGAACGACAGGAGCGGCTGCTGCGGGAACAGATTGAGGAAGTCACCGAGGGCATTGAAGAACTGAAGAGCAGCCGTGCGGAGCGCTTTACCATCAAATCCATGGAGCGCACGAAGAAAGGGCTGGAGACCAAGCTGAAAAAGCTGCTGGAATCCGGAAGAAAGGATGATGTCGTTACCTTTGAGGAGCTGGGCGTTGACCGGCTCTATGTGGACGAGGCACACGCCTTCAAGAACCTGTTCCTTTATACAAAGATGCGCAATGTGGCCGGACTCTCGACAACGGATGCGCAGAAATCCTCCGATATGCTGCTGAAATGCCGCTACATCGATGAGCTGACCGGCGGCAAGGGCGTGGTGTTTGCAACAGGCACACCCGTTAGCAACAGTATGACTGAGCTTTACACCATGATGCGCTATCTACAGCATGACACGCTTCAGAAGAAGGGACTGGCGCATTTCGACTGCTGGGCTTCCACCTTCGGTGAGACCACGACGGCGATTGAGCTGGCCCCGGAGGGCACCGGTTATCGCGCCAGAACACGCTTTGCCAAGTTTTTTAATCTACCGGAGCTGATGACCCTGTTCAAGGAAGTGGCCGACATCAAAACTTCAGACCAGCTTCATCTGCCTGTGCCGGAGGCTGTCTACCACAATGTGGTGGCACAGCCGACAGAGACTCAGCAGGCGATGGTGCAGGAACTGTCCGAGCGCGCCGCCAGAGTCCATGCCGGTGCAGTCGATGCCAGCGTGGACAATATGCTCCGCATCACCACGGACGGCAGAAAGCTGGGACTTGACCAGCGCATCATCAATCCCGATCTGCCGGATGATCCGTCCAGCAAGGTCAACATGTGCGTGGATAACATCTACCGCATCTGGGATGAGGGTCAGGCAGACAAGCTGACCCAACTGGTGTTTTGCGACTTGAGCACACCAAAAACCGGTGCTCCAGCAGCAAAAGCGGCAAAATCCGTTGCCGGAAATCTGGACAGTCCGGAGCTTCACGCGCTGGAATCCCAGATTGACATCACGCCGGAGCCGGAGTTCACCGTCTATGATGACATCCGGGAGAAACTGGCGGCAAGAGGCATTCCCAGGGAGCAGATTGCTTTTATCCATGAGGCCAATACCGAGGCACGGAAGAAAGAGCTGTTTGCCAAAGTCCGCTCCGGTCAGGTGCGTGTGCTGATGGGCAGTACCTTCAAAATGGGGGCCGGCATGAACGTGCAGGATCGCCTTGTGGCACTCCATGATCTGGATGCGCCATGGCGACCGGGCGACCTGGAACAGCGTTCCGGACGAATTATCCGTCAGGGAAACAGGAACGAGCAAGTCCATATCTTCCGCTATGTGACAGAAGCCACTTTTGACGCCTATCTCTGGCAGACACTGGAGAACAAGCAGAAGTTCATTTCGCAGATTATGACCAGTAAAAGCCCTGTGAGAAGCTGTGAGGACATTGATGAAACCGCGCTGTCCTATGCGGAGATCAAGGCGCTCTGTGCCGGTGACGAGCGCATCAAGGAGAAGATGGATCTGGATGTGGATGTGGCACGGCTGAAGCTGATGAAGGCCAACCATCAGAGCCAGCAGTACCGGCTGGAGGACAATATTCTCCGCCACTTTCCGGAACAGATCGAACAGAACAAAGGTTTCATCGCAGGTTTTCAGGCAGATATGCATACACTAATAGAAAATCCGCATCCGCAGGATAGTTTTGTCGGTATGGTTGTCCGGGGCGATGTGCTGACCGATAAAGAAAACGCCGGTGCGGCTCTGGTTGACGCCATGAAGGAGGTCAAGGGGCTGGAACCGGTGCCCATCGGCAGCTACCGCGGCTTTCAGATGTCGCTGACACTGGAGGATTTCGGCAAGCAGTATGTGCTGACCCTCAAGGGAAAAATGTCCCATCGTGTGGAGCTGGGTAAAGACCCCAGAGGCAATCTCATCCGCATTGACAATGCCCTTGCCGGAATGGAGACGCGCCTTGCCCGTGTGCAGGAAAAGCTGGATTCTCTGTATGCGCAGATGGAGACTGCAAAGGCGGAGCTGGGCAAGCCTTTTCCGCAGGAGCAGGAGTTGAAGGAAAAATCCGCCCGTCTGGCGCAGCTGAACATTGAGCTGAATATCGATGACAGAACGCCGATAGAGGCAATGTCGGAGGTGTCGGATGATGAGCCGGAAGTGTACCCCGCTGTCAGTGCAAAATCAGAAAGACCGTCTGTGCTGGTCAAACTCCATGCCCCGCTGCCGCAGCGGGACAGTCATCCCAAACAGAATGAAACCGAAAAGGAGGTTCGTTGAACATGGAAAAGAAAATAGCAACGGATACGCCGTTATACCGGCATGACGCAGCCTATGCCCGCGAGCATGGAGAACTGCCGCTGTACAGAGAGTCCTATCAGGCTAACATTGCCTGCAAGGAGGCGATTGAGAAAGCCATTAATGACAATTACGGCAACAACCGGCTGAACTCGCAGGCTGTTATGGAAATGCTTAGCGCAGAATTCAGTATAGAGAGAATCCAGTATGTGCTGGCTAATACCGTACAGTATAAGGATTGGGACGGGCGCATCAGCCGAGCCAATCGGGAGTGGGCGCAGACTGTGCCGGTCGTTCCGAATCCCGATTCATGGGGCGGAGACCGGAACTGCTATTTCGTGGTTGATCAGGCACACACCGGGCTGGTCGATCTGTTCGTTACCCATTTCCGAAAGGAACTGGAGAAAGCGCCCAGAGAGAAAAAGCCGTCTGTTCTGGAAAAGCTCCAGAAGCCCCTGCCGGATACCGCGCCGAAACCCGTCAGGGAGAAAGCGCAGGAGCTGTGACCATGGCAGAAACGAGAGACATCAGTATGCACTTCTGGGCAACGCAGGAGGAGTATGATCTGATTCAAAATAACATGGCACTGTCGGGCAGTACGAACCTCAGCGCGTTTTTGCGGAAGATGGCTATTGACGGCATGGTCATCAAGCTGGATATGCCGGAGATTCAGGAGATGCTGCATCTGCTCAGGCGCGCAAACGCCAACATCAATCAGATTGCAAGACATCTGCATGATACCGGGCGCATCTACGATACAGATCTGGAGGAAATACTGGGGTTTCAGAAAGAAACCACTGCCCGTCTGAATGATATTCTCACCAAACTGTCCGCCTTGAAATAAGGACAATACACCCCATGGGCAGCAGAGCCGCACGCTTTGCTGCCCGCATTTTTCGTTATCCGGCTCCGCATCCTTGAGCGTTTTGAATTTCGGAATTACAATAGAATCAGAAAAGAAGAAAAGGAGGCTCTGACCATGAAAATATTACTCAAAATTCTCTGCGCACCGATGATTGCCGTTTTGTCCGTTTTTGTATGGCTGGCGTCGAAACTGGTGCAGGTATCCGCTGTTGTTATGAATTTCATCGCCATTGCCGTGGGTCTGGGCGCACTCTGCATACTTTTTGACGGAAAGACCGCCCAGGGCATCTGCGGACTGATTGCTGCGTTCCTTTTTACCCCGTTCGGACTGCCGATGTTCTCCATCATACTTCTGGGACAGGTGCAAAAATTCCGATACTGGATTCAGGACAGCGTGTACGGATAACAGAACTTGTCGCCAAGTTGGCGCAAAGTGAATTGTATTGATGAGGGCTTCTGCTTTTGCCGGCAGGAGCCTTTCTTTTTTGAAAAAGGTGGTGAACCGATATGGCAACAACGCGCATTATCCCCATGCATCAGAACAAGGGAAAAACCATCCGGCAATGCCTGTCCGACAGATTGGATTACGGCAAAAATCCGGATAAGACCCAGGAGGGCCAACTGATCAGTTCCTATGCCTGCGACCCGGAGACCGCAGATGCAGAATTTGCGCTTTCCAAACGCGAGTATTTTCAACTGACCGGCCGCAGACAGGACAGCGATGTGATTGCCTATCAGGTGCGCCAGTCCTTTCGCCCCGGTGAGATTACGCCGGAGGAAGCAAACCGCATCGGCTACGAATTTGCCGAGCGCTTCTTAAAAGGCAATCACGCCTTCATCGTCTGTACTCACACGGATAAACAGCACATCCATAACCACATTTACTGGAATTCCACCAGTCTTGACTGCACCCGGAAATTCCGAAACTTCTGGGGCAGCACCATGGCAGTCCGGAAGCTGAGCGACCTGATCTGCGTTCAGCACAGGTTATCCGTAATTGAAAAACCGAAGCCCCACGGCATAAGCTACAACCGCTGGCAGGGTGATATTGAAAAGCTCTCGAACCGTGACCGACTCTGTCTGGATATGGATGCAGTACTGGCAAAAAAGCCGCATGACCTTGAGGGTTTTTATTCGCTCATGGAGCAGGCCGGTTACACCGTTACCCGTGGGAAAAACATCACCTTCAGCCATCCGCGCCAGAAGCGCAATATCCGTATGCGATCCCTTCCGGAGGAATACAGGGAGGATGCCATTCGGGAGGTGCTGGCAGGCAGGCGTATCCATGATCCGCGTAAACGCCGCAGTCCGCTGGCAGAACAGAAAGCCCAGCTTGTCAGCGCACTGGAAGCAAAGCAAAATCAGGGTCGAGGCCGTTACTACGATCTGTCTATCCAGAATCAGATTACCAAACAGCAGTCCAAGGCGCTTTTGTATTATCAGCAGCACGGGTTTACCAGCGCAGATGATTTTGAGACATTTGCCGAATCGGTGGAAGCCGTAAAGCAGCGCAGAGATGTGTTGTCCGCGCAGATCACCTCTGCCGAAAAGCGGCTGAATGAGATTGCGGTGCTCCAGAAGCACATAACCAACTATCTCAAAACCAAGGATATCTATGCTGGTTATCGGGCGTCCGGCTATTCCAAAGCATACTACGAGGAACATGAGGATGTGATCAAGCTCTGCAAAGCGTCCAAGCGGGCATTTGACGAATTGCTTCCATCTGACCCTTCCGGCAAAACTGCCGGTTCCCACAAGAAGCAGCTTCCCTCCCTGAAAGCGCTCCGGGCAGAGTACGCCGAGCTGCTGGCAATGAAAAAGGCGGCATACCCGGAATACTACCGGGCGAAGGATGAGTACCGGGAGCTGCTGACTTATAAGGCAAATTTGGCTGGGCTGTTCGGCATTGAAAATGTCAGAAGCGCGCCTCAGCGCGAGCACCAGCAGGAAGAAAAATAAGCGCCGTCAGGTGCGCCGCCGAAGATGAAATCTTCGATCATTGGGGTTTGGGGATTGCCCCTAACAAGCAGAAACAGAAAGTTCCGCCTTCGGGCGGAATCTTTTTGTTTTGAGCCTTTCTGATCAGGAAGGCATTGCTTGCCAAAGAAGAGTTCGTTTTATAAAAACTTTGGATAGATGTGTTTTATAACGCACATGCAATTGATTTGTTCATACTTTTGTGGTATACTAAAATGTAGATTATTGTAACCACTTGCCGAAAAATAAGAGAGGGATAAATTATGGCCGTAAGCTACAAAAAATTATGGAAACTCCTTATTGACAAAGACATGAAAAAGAAAGAACTGGAGGAACAGGCAAAAGTAAGTCACTATACTGTCAGCAAGATGTATCGCGGCGAAAATGTCACCATCGATATTTTGGAGCGAATTTGTAGAACGCTGGATTGCTCTCTTGATGACATTGTAGAGTTTGTTCCGGATCCAGACGATGAAGAATAATATCAAGAGTGCGGAGTGCGCATACCTGACGGGGGAGAAATATAAATGAAGGCAATATCTATAAAAAATCCCTTTGCAACGCAAATACTGCGAGGGACGAAAAATATTGAATATCGCACATGGGATACAAAACATCGCGGTGATTTGTTGATTTGCAGCAGCGCAAATCCTCAAGTTCCCGGGATGCTGTCAGGCTGCGCTCTTTGTGTTGTTGAGTTAGTTGATACACAGTATGATCCTGAAAATGATGTTTATAAGTGGCACTTGGGCAAGGTCAGAAAAATCAAAGCCTTCCCTGTAAAAGGAAAACTCAATTTCTTTGAAGTAGACGATGCACTGATCCATTTTGCGGATGAAGAACATCGAAATGCCCAAGCGTCTGAACCGAAAGCAGCTGACACGCCAGCCGCAGCTCCCGTTTTCCCTCAGATTCCGGGGATGCCCAAAACGATTGATAATGTGACGCTCCGGGTCAAAGAAGATCTGGATGAAACCATTACCCGGAAAAGCAAGCTGAGAATTGCAGCGGCCTGCTTCTCTATCTATGCCTATGAGGAACTGAAAAAGAGCCTCTCCGGTATCGATGAACTGAAATTCATTTTTACTTCCCCGACCTTTACGACTGATAAGGCTGAGAAATCGAAGCGTGAATTTTATATTCCCCGCTTGAATCGCGAGCAGAGTCTTTATGGTACCGAGTTTGAGGTGCGGCTGCGCAATGAATTGACCCAGAGAGCGATCGCCAGAGAATGTGCAGAATGGATTCGCCGTAAAGCCGTCTTCAAATCAAACACGACCGACCAAGTTGTCCCCGGATTTATGAATGTCGTAACGGATCAGGATCAGTATACCTACATGCCGTTCAATGAGTTTACCACGGTAGGACTTGGCTGCGAACGGGGAAACTATGCGTATAATTTTACTCAGCGCCTCAGCTACCCGATGAGCAAAAGCTATATTGATCTTTTTGAGCAGCTCTGGAATGATAAGCAGCATTTCCAGGATGTGACCGATCAGGTAATCGAAAACATCACGGCGGTATATAATGAGAATTCTCCGGAGTTTATCTACTTTGTTACTCTGTACAATATATTTAATGAATTTCTCGACGATGTATCAGAGGATACATTGCCCAACGAGGCAACCGGTTTTAAGAACAGCAAAATCTGGAGTATGCTGTTCAACTTCCAGCGTGATGCGGCGCTTGCCATCATCAGCAAACTGGAAAAGTTCAATGGATGTATTCTGGCCGACTCCGTTGGTCTTGGTAAGACCTTTACGGCGCTGGCAGTTATAAAATACTATGAATCCCGCAATAAAAGTGTTCTCGTTCTCTGCCCGAAGAAACTGGCAAATAACTGGAATACATATCGGGACAATTACACCAATAACCCACTGGTCGAGGATAGATTGAATTATGATGTCCTGTTTCACACCGATCTTGGAAGAACGCACGGAACATCCAACGGCATCGACCTTTCCAGATTGCGCTGGGATAACTATGACCTCGTGGTGATTGATGAATCCCACAACTTCCGTAATGGCGGCAAGTTGGATTCTGAGAGCGATGAAAGAGATAACCGCTATACAACGCTGATGAAACAGGTCATTCGGAAAGGCGTAAAGACAAAAGTCCTAATGCTTTCTGCGACGCCGGTGAACACTCGGTTTAACGATCTGAAGAACCAGCTTCAGCTCGCGTATGAGGGAGACAGCTCGCAGCTAGACAGTAAGCTGAAGACCACACGCTCGATTGATGAAATTTTCAGGAATGCCCAAAAGGCATTTAATACATGGAGCAAATGGGAAGCTTGCGACCGTACTACGGACAATCTGTTGAAAATGTTGGACTTCGATTTCTTTGAAGTGCTGGACAGCGTAACGATTGCCCGTTCCAGAAAGCATATCGAGAAATACTATGATACATCTTCAATCGGAAAGTTCCCAGAGCGGCTTATCCCGATCTCACATCGCCCGCACCTGACGGATTTGAAAGATGCTATCAGCTATAACGAAATTTTTGAGCAGCTGACAAAGCTGAATCTCGATATCTATCGGCCATCTCATTACATACTGCCGAGCCGTATGGAGAAATATGCGGCCCTCTATGGCGATAAGCAGGGCAAGATTGGCTTTAATCAGGTTGGCCGTGAAATGGGTATTCGCCGTCTGATGGCAATCAATCTGATGAAGCGAATGGAGAGTTCTGTCTATTCCTTCAATCTGACCTTGTGCCGGATTAAGGAGCTGATCGATACGACGATAGCCTCTATCGATGATTTTGAAGCATCGGTAGGAGCGAAAATTGACCTCACAGATATTTCGGATGCCGATGAATATGATCTGGATGATCAGAACAGCGATGATTTTGCGGCTTTCGGCAAGAAGGTACAGATTGACCTTGCCGATATGGACCGGATTTCATGGAGAGCTGAACTGGTAAAAGATCAGGAGATTCTGGAACTTCTGACCCTTATGGTGGCCGATATCACTCCGGCGCATGACAGCAAGCTGCAGGAGCTTCTGTCCGTTTTGCGGGAGAAAGTGATCCATCCGATCAATCCCGGAAACAGGAAGGTCATTGTCTTCACCGCATTTGCCGACACTGCCATGTATCTTTACGATCACGTCAGCAGCGTTATGCTGGATGAATTCGGGCTGCACACAGCAGTTGTAACAGGAACGGTAGATGGTCGCACAACGGCCCGCCTGAAAAAAGCGGATATGAACACCATACTGACCTGCTTCTCGCCCATTTCAAAAGACAAAACACTTCTGAACATGGGGAATCTGCCTGACATTGACATTCTGATTGCAACAGACTGTATCTCGGAAGGACAGAACCTGCAGGACTGCGACTACCTGATCAATTATGACATTCACTGGAATCCTGTCAGAATCATTCAAAGGTTCGGCCGCATTGACCGTATCGGCAGCAAAAACAGCGTGATTCAACTGGTGAACTTCTGGCCGGACATTACTCTGGACGAATATATCAATCTGAAATCCAGGGTGGAAACCAGAATGAAGATTGTGGATATGACCGCGACAGGAGACGACAATATCCTGTCGGATGAAGAAAAGCATGACCTGGAATACCGCAAGGCACAGCTGCAGCGGCTTCAGGAAGAAGTCGTCGATATTGAAGAAATGTCTTCCGGCATTTCTATCATGGATCTGGGACTCAACGAGTTCCGGATGGATCTGCTGGAGTATATCAAGCAGCATCCGGAAGTCGAACATACGCCGATGGGGCTCCATGCCGTAGCGCCTGCTAGTTCGGAATGCCCTTCGGGTGTGATCTTTGTCCTGAAAAACCGTACCCAAAGCGTCAATGTTGATAACCGGAACCGGCTTCATCCGTTCTATATGGTCTACATCAGCGAGGATGGCGAAGTGATTTGCGACTATCTCCAACCCAAAAAGCTGCTGGATACGATGCGGCTTGTCTGCAAAGGCAGGGATAAGCCGATTGAGGTGCTGTATCACAGATTCAACGAAGAAACAAATGATGGACGCAGCATGGGAGATATTTCGGAACTGCTGTCTGAAGCCATCAATTCCATCATTGATGTGAAAGAAGAAAGCAATATCGACAGTCTGTTTTCACCGGGAGGTACATCTGCACTATTGTCGGCAGTCTCTGGACTGGAAGATTTTGAGTTGATCTGCTTCTTAGTGCTGAAAGATGAATGAGAGATAATATGGAGCAGGCCATATATGAACACGAATAATGATAAATGCCAGAGTGCTGGAGGAATACTATGTCAAAGCTAAATGTTGACCAGAAAACAATAAAAGATTTGTTTCAGGATAAAAAGGCTGACTTTTTAATTCCTGATTATCAGCGTCCCTATGCGTGGGGCGAAGCAGAGTGTCAGACCTTGTGGGATGATATCTTTTCGTTTGCCATCCCTGATGATGGGCGTACTGAATTTGATAGCAACAGCGAATATTTCCTCGGCCCCATTGTCACCTTCAAGAATGATGATGCAAAGATGGAGGTCATTGATGGACAGCAGCGCCTGACGACACTGATGCTTCTGTTGAGGGCTTTCTATGCCAAATTCGGTCATATGCAGGATAAAGCGTCTGTGGCGACACGTCAAAACATTGAAAAATGCATCTGGAAAACGGACGAGTTTGGTGAGCCGGATATGTCTGCGCTGAAAATCGATTCTGAAGTTGCGACAGATAAGGATAAGGACGAATTCCTTGATATCCTGCGGACCGGAACGATCAAGGCCGGGCAAAAAAGCCGGTATGCAGCCAACTTCAAGTTTTTCCAGAACTGTATTGATGACTTTCTGGCAAAATACCCGACATATTTTGCGTATCTCCCGACGCGGATTATGAACAACTGTATTCTCCTTCCCATAGAAGCAGAATCACAGGATACTGCGCTGCGCATTTTTTCAACGCTGAACGATCGTGGTATGCCCTTGTCGGATTCTGATATCTTTAAGGCCCAGTTCTACAAGTATTACACGAAACTTGGGCAAAAAGACAGTTTCATCAAGCAGTGGAAAGGCCTAGAGGAACTTACGGAAAAGATTTTCCATCCGATCAACGGGACTCCGATGGATGAGCTTTTTACTCGTTACATGTACTTCAGACGTGCAAAAATGGGAATAAAGAGCTCCACCACAGAGGCATTGCGTAAATTCTATGAAAAGGACAACTATGCCCTTTTGAGAGAACCCAATACGCTTGATGATATGATTACACTGGCACATTTCTGGGAGGATGTTTCCAATCAGGATAAAGATCGTTTCTCTCAGCGCATTTTGCGTTTGCTTTTTGTCCTGAACTATGCGCCGAATGGAATGTGGACTTACTTTGTCTCTGTGTATTTTATGCAGAATAAAGATGACCACGGCTTACTGGAAGAGGAAGAGTTTTTCCGTTTCCTGAATAAGACAATCGGTTTTATCTGGACATATGCTGTTACCAATCCCGGCGTGAACGCTCTTCGTACACCTGTCTATGCCGAGATGGTCAATATCGTGAATAACCGTCCGGTTACTTTTGATGGGTTTAAGTTTGAACCGGAAAAAGTTCAAAGTATGTTTTCTAACTTCGTCTTTAATAATGCTCGTCCGATTACCAAGTCCATGCTGGCATGGTGGGCATTCCAGTATGATAGCCAGGAGCTGATTTCCCTGGAGACTATTCTGGAAGTCGAACACATCTATGCCCGCAACCGTTATGAAAACGACAAGTCTCTTTCGGATGTCAGAAATTTGGAGGCGTTGGGCAATAAGGCGTTGCTGGAAAAGCGAATCAATATTAGAGCTGCGGATTATCGCTTTGCAGATAAGATTAAGTATTATCAGGGCTTTACAAACAGCCGGAATCAGCAGAAAGAAGGAACGCAAAACCATGAGTTGATTCTGCTTTCCACGGCGGATGATTTTACAGAAGCCGATATTGTAAGACGCACTGAAGATATTATGTCTGCCTTTGTCGCATTTTTGAAGGATAACGATCTTACTAAGTAATATATACAGAAGGAGGTGGCGAGAAAATGCTTGATCTTCCAAAATCCACAGAATTCAATAAGCGAATACCGAAGCAGAAGTTCTATGAAAAGATAGATGTTTCCCCGGCTCTTAAGCGCGTGTTTGTGGAGCAAATCAAAATAATTTACTGGCGCAATAAACTCGCTGCCACCACCCTGAATCTTGCCCCAGGTACATCTGTAGATGAAATTGAAATCATTGAAATTAAGTTGTCTTCACAAGAACTGGATGTGGCAGTTCTGCGGCAGATCGACAAGGAGATCCCCTACCACATCCTGTTTGTGTTGGAATGCGAGGGGAAATACCGGGCAGTGATTGGCTACAAAGAAAAGTCGATATCCGGGAAAAGCACTTTCAAGGTAGACCGGTATTACTTCACAGGCTGGATGGAGGAATCGGAACTACCAGTACGAATCGAAGGACTGACCATGGATGCCGTTTACGAGAACTTTGTCCGTCAGATTGCCGGCCCGGATTTAGGACAAGCTGCTACTGCCGAAACAACGCTGAAAGACAGTATCGAAATCCAAAAATAGAGGGAGCAGTTGCAAAAACAGATTGCAATACTGGAAGCGAAGATACGGAATGAGAAACAGCCGAAAAAGAAATTTGAATTGGTGCAACATCTACACTTACTTCAGGCTCAAAGGAATGGTGAAGAAAAGAGGTGAAAGAAATGTACTATTCCCCGTTAAGATATCCGGGCGGCAAGGGAAAACTTGCCCCCTTCATGAAATTGCTGATAGAAAAAACCGGACATACGAACGGCGTATATATAGAACCATTTGCAGGTGGAGCAGGAATTGCTATTGATTGTTTGCTAAATGAAGTGGTGTCGGAGATAGTCATCAATGATTTAGATAAAGGGATATATTCTTTTTGGCGAGCAATACTGAGTGAAACTGATCGGTTTGTAAATGATGTTATGACTGTTCCCCTTAATATTGATGAGTGGGAAAGGCAGCGTCAAGTATATTTGACAAATAATCAGAGGTATAGCTATGAGCTGGGCTTTGCTACATTTTATTTGAACAGAACGAACCGCTCTGGAATAATTAAAGGCGGAGTGATTGGCGGTAAAGAACAGACCGGAAAGTGGACATTAGATGTTAGATTTAATAGAGAGGCGTTGGTTTCTCGAATTTGTGATGTGGCTTTGCACAAAAGTCAGATTCATATATATAACAAAGATGTCAGTAGTTTTCTTTCGCATTATGTACGGAAGTATGCAGGAAACGCTATGATTTATTTTGATCCGCCTTACTACGAGAAAGGGAGAGAATTATACTTGAACTTTTTTACTCATAATGATCATGTCAGGATAAGGTCAGAAATTGAGCAATTGCGAGACATAGACTGGGTCATTACATATGATGATTGCCCAGAAATCCTTGACCTGTACAGTGGACATATATGTCGGCGTATGCAGTGGAATTATTCTGCAGCAACAAAGAGAACCGTTAATGAAATTGTGATCTTCCCAAATGTAGAAATGATTCCGACAGAACAAGAGCTTAAGAAAAGTAGAGTTAAAACCATGCTTTTCGACGTAAATGAATGCGAGGTGTAAATCATGGGGCTTAAGCTGGCAAAAATGGAGATTGAGTATTTCCGAAGTTTTCATGATGTTCAGTTTGATGTTGGCCGAAAAATCACTGCAATTAGTGGTCAAAATGGCGTTGGAAAATCCAATATTGCTTCTTTGATTGCTTCTGGGTCAGGCTTAAGCAAAAAAGGGGAGCTCGGCAGTAATTTCCAGCCGGAATTCTCTGATTTCTTCAATGTAGAATCGACAGAGAACTTTACAGAATACAAGCTATTTCTTACGTATAAAGAAGATGGCAGGGAAGGAACTGTCTTAAAGAGGCTGTCATTTAAGGATGACACTGCAACTAATAGAGGCATTCGCATTATTCCACGAACCTCTAACAGAGATATGACAGGTGTTGGTTCTAAAGAAGCAGAGAGAATGGCAAAAGATACTTTCGGCGTTGGCGGTGCTGCACGAGTACCCATACCTACGATTTATCTGAGTATTTCAAGACTATATCCCCTTGGCGAAAGAAGAGAAACTGTTACAATTAAGGAAATTAAGAAGACAAATAGGCTTTATCAAAACGAGGCAGATGCAAAGTTTAGAGAATGGTATAATGCAGTTATTCCCGGCTCGATTAAGAGAGACGCGTCTTTAAGCATTATTGAGAAGAAAACCAGCTCTCGTTCTTCTTTGCATATGGATATGGAGCGCACGCCTACCCTGTCACAGTCTGTTGGGCAAGACAATATTGGTAATATTATTAGCGCATTAGTTGATATTTACCTGCTTTCCAAACAAGAAGACTATGCGGGAGCCATACTGTGTATTGACGAGGTCGAGGTATCTCTTCATCCAGATACCCAACTCCACTTGCTGTCGTTGTTGGACAAGTTGGCAGATGAGTTAGATATTCAGTTCGTAGTCAGCACACACTCCTTGACTATACTCAAAGAGCTGCTAAAAAAGCAAAGCCGAAACCCCGAAGACTATTCTGTTGTGTACTTGAAGAATCCATCTGCTCCGATGATAACAAAGCACAATACATATGAAATGCTGAAGGCGGATTTGCTTGGGCGAACAACTTTCGATTTTCCTAAAACGAAGATATACTTTGAAGACGAAGTAGGACAGCATGTGTTTCATATGTTGGTATCTTCTCTACGGTATCAGTGTATAGCACTTAAAAGTGGAAATGGCCTAAGAGGCATTGATGAAGTGACCAATTCTGGCAAGCTTCAAGCCGAATTAGAACGATTGGAACGCTTTAGCGGAATACTTCCTGATCTTCAAGAAATCGTTATGCATTTGGGGTGCGAAACATTATTAACGATGTCTGTTCAAGATCAAATGTACTTTCAGAGGGTTCTTTTCTTGCTTGATGGCGATGCACGTTATAAGGATCCTGCACAAAAACCAAGGATTAGGGATTATCTGGACGAGAAATATGATTCAACAGGAAAAAATGACCGAAATCATCCTGTTAATACCTGTTTTTTGCCAGAACACTTTGCGCCGGAATCGTATCTTTATGGAATAATCTACCATCTCGCGAATCATGAAAACGACCATTCTGTATTTTGGAGGACGCTCGATGATAGCGAAGAAACCGCTCTTTATACAGCAACAAAGATTCGCAATATGTTTTCTGGGCTACCGACAGAGTTTGATAACGATGATTTGAAGACGATCTTCAAACCATATCAGCCTGATGCTGAGAATAGTGAAATCTGGCAATTCATAGATAAGTCACACATGTTGGATTACTATTACAGTGACTACAGGAATGTCGGCGAATTGATAAAATTCTTTTCTGAATTTGAAAAATCATATGGCATAGCTCATGCGAAAACTATAGCAAATCGGTTCGGATAATAAGGAGGAACCACAAATGGATAAACTGAAAATGCACAGCCTTGATGGCGTGGCGAGGAATATAGAATTGATTGGCAACCTGTTTCCGGGTGCTGTTACCGAAGTGATGCGGGACGGCAAGGTGGAGCGGGCCATTGACTTTGATGTGCTGCGGCAGGAGCTTTCCGACTGCATCGTGGAAGGCCGGGAGGAACGGTATCAGTTTACCTGGCCGGACAAGAAGAAGGCCATGCTGGCGGCTAATGCGCCCATCACGGCCACGCTGCGCCCGGTCGTGGCGGACAGCGTGGGCAAAGACGGCACGCCCGGCGGGTTCGACAGTGAAAACCTTTATATCGAGGGCGATAATCTGGAAGTCCTGAAGCTCCTGCAGGAGACCTATCTGGGCAAGGTCAAGATGATCTATATCGACCCGCCCTACAACACCGGCAATGACTTTGTCTACGAGGATGATTTTGCACAGTCCGCTGCGGATTATATGGGGAACAGCGGGCAGTACGATGAAGCGGGCAACCGCATGGTGACCAACACGGAAAGCAACGGGCGGTTTCATACAGACTGGCTGAATATGATCTATCCGAGATTGCGGCTGGCAAAGGATTTGCTGGCGGAGGATGGGGTTATTTTTATTAGCATAGATGATAATGAATATGAAAATTTAAAGAAAATATGTGATGAAATATTTGGAACCCTCGCTTTTTTGGCTACATTTGTATGGAAGAGACGTTCTTCTTCACAATTAGATAGGAGCAAATGTTCAACGGATCACGAATATGTGCTGGCATATAAAGCATTTGGATTCAGTGCTTTTCGTGGTGTTGATAAAGACTATAAAGGATATTCTAATCCAGACAATGATCCACGGGGTCCGTGGACAACAGGGGATTTAACTGTAGGCATGACTGGCGATATGCGACCTAACCAATACTACGATTTGGTTGATCCCAAAACAGGGAAAGTATATAAACCTAATTTTAATCGTGTTTGGTCATATATCCCTGAATCTATGAATCAGCTTATTGCAGAGAATAGAATCGTTTTTCCAGAGGATACTAGCAAGCGCCCGATGAAGAAGCGTTTTGCTTCTGAGTTGGACTCTGGAACAAATCCTCAATCGACTTGGATGGATAGCGTGGGAATGAATACTGAGGGGACTAAAGAAATATATTCCCTATTTGGTAAAGCATTTTTCACATACACAAAACCTCTATCACTTATTAAGGCACTCACACTTCAAGCAAGCAATAAAGACTCAATTGTCCTCGACTTCTTCTCCGGTTCCGCCACCACAGCTCACGCCGTCATGCAGCTGAATGCCGAGGACGGCGGGCAACGCAAGTTCATTATGGTGCAACTGCCGGAACTCTGTGATGAACAGAGCGAAGCCTATAAAGCTGGTTATCCCAACATCTGTGAAATCGGCAAAGAGCGTATCCGCCGTGCCGGGCGCAAGATCAAAGAAGAAGCTGGTCTGGCCGCTCCTGCCGATCTGGACATCGGCTTCCGCTGCCTGCGGCTGGACGAAAGCAATATGCAGCAGGTATACTATACGCCCGATGCGGTAACGCAGCAGGATCTGTTCTCCATGGTGGACAATGTGAAGCCTGACCGCACGCCGGAAGACCTGCTGTTCCAGGTGATGCTGGATCTAGGCGTTTTGCTGTCCAGTCCCATTGAGGTAAAAGAAATCTCTGGCAAAAAAGTGTTCAATGTGGCTGACGGCTTCCTGCTCGCCTGCTTTGACCACGATGTGACGGACGAAACAGTCAAGGCTATCGCCCAGATGAAGCCCTACTATGCCGTGTTCCGTGACAGCTCCATGGCAAGTGACAGCGTGGCCACCAACTTCGACCAGATTTTTGAGACCTATAGTCCGGACACCGTAAGGAAGGTGTTGTAATGAAATTTACATTTAAGATACAGCAGTATCAAACGGATGCTGTTGATGCTGTCGTGCGGGTATTTCAGGGACAACCTTATACCGCCAGCACTTCCTATATGCGGGACATAGGAACGCTCTCCAATATGAGCGGACAAATGAGACTTCTTCCGGGATTGGAAGATGATACGCAGCTTGAGATTGAGGATCTGATGTCCGAAATCGGATACAAGAATGAAGCACTTCAGCTGACCGACGACCAGCTGCTTCAGAACATCCGCGGTTTGCAGCAGGAAAGCAATATTCATCAGTCCGACGCATTGGTAGCTCCCCTCGGCCGGGTCTCGCTGGATGTGGAGATGGAAACCGGCACCGGAAAAACCTATGTATATATCAAAACCATGTTCGAGCTGAACAGACGGTACGGCTGGAGCAAGTTTATTGTGGTTGTGCCCAGTATTGCCATCCGCGAGGGCGTCAAGAAGTCCTTTGAGATTACGGCTGACCACTTTATGGAGCACTATGGCAAGAAAGCGCGGTTCTTCGTTTACAACAGCAGCAACCTGAATCAGCTGGACGCTTTCTCCAGCAATTCCGGCATCAATGTGATGATTATCAATACCCAGGCATTTGCTGCCTCCATGAACGAGGAGAAAAATGTGGAAGGCCGCAAGGGCGATGCTGCTGCGCGTATCATTTATACCAAGCGTGACGAATTTGGCTCCAGACGCCCCATTGACGTCATTGCCGCCAACCGGCCTATTCTGATTCTGGACGAGCCGCAGAAAATGGGCAAAGAAGATTCTACCACACAGAAAGCGTTGAAACGGTTTAATCCACTTTTCACGCTGAACTACTCAGCCACCCATGCCAAACAGCACAATCTGGTCTATGTGCTGGATGCGTTGGATGCCTATAATAAGCGTCTGGTCAAGAAAATCGAGGTCAAGGGCTTTGAGGTCAGGAATCTGCGCGGAACAGATAAGTATCTCTATCTTGAAAATATTGTTTTGAGCGCGAAAAATCCCCCTATGGCACGGATGGAGATGGAGATCGCGCACAAGACCGGCAGCAAGCGTGAATTCCGCACACTGGGTGTGGGAGATAATCTGTATTATATCTCCGGTGAAATGGAGCAGTACAAAGGGTTTGTCATCTCTGAAATCGATCCATTTACCGGCATTGTGACCTTTACGAACGGTGATGAACTGCGCAAAGGTGATGTAACCGGAGATGTATCCGAAATGGATATGAGGCGGGTACAAATCCGTGAGACGATTATTTCCCACTTTCAGAAGGAGCAGGAACTGTTCAAGCTGGGAATCAAAACGCTGTCCCTGTTCTTCATTGATGAAGTGGCGAAATACCGCCAGTATGACGAAGATGGCAACGAGCTGCTCGGAGAATATGGAAGGATTTTTGAGCAGGAGTATATTTCCGTATTGAACGAGTATCGCACTTTCTTGGATGCGGACTATATGAAATACCTGGATGCAGTTGATGTGCATGAGGTACATCGGGGCTACTTCAGTATTGATAAAAAGACCGGACGCAGCGTGGACAGCTCGGTGAAGCGCGGCACGGATATGTCCGATGATATTTCTGCCTACGATCTGATTCTGAAAAACAAGGAACGGCTGCTGTCCTTTGAAGAGCCGACGCGGTTTATTTTCTCCCATTCCGCCCTGCGGGAAGGATGGGACAACCCGAATGTGTTCCAGATTTGTACCCTGAAGCACAGCGACAGCACCACACAGAAGCGGCAGGAAGTAGGCCGCGGCCTGCGCCTGTGCGTCAATCAGGCAGGCAATCGCATGGATGCGGAAACACTGGGCGATAAAGTCCATGAAATCAATGTCCTTACCGTTATTGCCAGCGAAAGCTATGCACCGTTTGTTGCTGACCTCCAGAAGCAGATTAAGGATGTCCTGTATGATCGTCCCACCAAGGCAACGATTGAGTATTTCTCCGGGAAATCCATTAAGATCGACGGTAAGCCGATTAAAGTGGATGACCGGCAGGCGCGTGCGATTTATCAGTACCTCGTTCGCAATAACTATGTGGATGAGGAAGATCGGGTAACGCAGGACTATCGCGATGACGTTCAGAACAACACCCTTGCCCCTGTTCCTGAAGTGCTGAAGCCGATTGAAGATGGCGTTCATGCTCTGGTTCAGGCTATTTATGATGATACGCTTCTTAAGAAGATGTTTGAGGATGGCAATAAGCCCAAAGTTCTGGACAATCCGCTGAATGAACGCTTTGAAAAAGAAGAATTCCAGCGGCTTTGGAAGACGATCAATCATAAATATGCTTATACCGTGGACTTCGATTCTGATGAGCTGATTGTTAAGGCTATCGCCCATATAGACAGTGAGCTCTATGTGAGTCAGCTGCAATATACAGTCACTTTTGCAGAGCAGAAGGCTGTTCTTAGTGCCGACATGGTACGAGAAGGATCAAGTTTCAATGATGCCAAAAGCAAAACATCTACGCTGAAGCACGCGCATACCAGTCAGGTGACCTATGACCTGATCGGGAAAATTGCAGAAGGAACCGTCTTGACACGGCGCACAGTGGCAAAAATTTTGCAGGGAATTCGTCCGGATACGTTTGCAATGTATCGAAACAATCCGGAGGAATTTATCACCAAGGTGATCCGTCTGATTAGAGAGCAGAAAGCCACCATGATCGTAGAGCACATTACCTATGACACGATTGAAGGTAGCTATGACAGCAGCATTTTCACTGCCGAAAAATCCTCTTTGACGATGGACAAGGCATATCGCGCGCAGAAGGCAATTCAGGATTATGTATTCACGGATGGTTTGGCAGAAAAGAGTGTTGAGCGTAGATTTGCGGAGGATCTGGATGGAGCTGAGGAAGTTTTCATCTATGCAAAGCTTCCCAAAGGGTTCTATATTCCGACTCCCGTTGGACACTATTCACCGGACTGGGCCATTGTGTTCCACGAAGGAATGGTCAAGCATATCTACTTTGTGGCAGAAACCAAGGGCACAATGGAGAGCCTGAATCTGCGTCCGATTGAAAAAGCAAAGATCGACTGTGCCAAAAAGCTCTTTTCCAAGCTGTCAAATGGAGCTGTTACATACGATCATGTTGATAGCTATCAGGAACTGCTCAACAAAGTACTGAGATGATCTCCATGATATGGTGATTGTATGAACAGACAAGAAGTATTCGACTGGTGCAGGCAGCATTACGGTACGGAACCGGATTATCCGTGGAACGACTGGAATGCTGTCCTGCGCCACACAGATAACAACAAATGGTATGGCGTCATTGTTGAAGTGGATCGGTCTAAGCTGGGTATGGACGGAACCGGTGTGGTTGATGTCCTGAATGTGAAATGTGATCCAACCATCATTGGTATGCTCCGAATGCAGGCGGGATTCTATCCGGCATACCATATGAACAAAGAGAAATGGGTTTCAATACTGCTGTGTGGGCCTGTGGCTGATGATGAGATAAAAGAACTGATCGAGTTCAGCTATCAGATGACAAGCTCTCGGGGAAATGCGCCGAAGCGTTCCGGAAAGCAGTAGGCATCTTCAGAGTCCGTTCGCGAAAAAAGCATGCGCTCTTATGAGGCGAATATCATCGGCTCAGTAAAAGCACAATGGGAGGCTCATACTATGGGAGAAATTACGAGAATAGATGGCAAAGAAAGTCATCCGAAAGGGCAGGAAGTCATTCCTCATCAGGCAGATATTATCGAAGTTACCAATGGCATCCTGATGGATGTCCGCTCGGATCTTCCGGAGAAGGTTTCGTTCAGCATGCCCATCGCACAGCTTGCGACTTTAGGGGCTGGTGTATCTTCGCTGATTCCGGCGTTACATACCGTGACGCAGACGACAACGGTGAATGCACAAGGGCTATATCGTCTGGCAAACACCGGGGTTGGAGATACACTGAAGGTTGCACGGAACGGAAACTTCTGGGGTGCGTTCAAATGCGCCGACGGTACATCCAAATTCGCGCAGCTCCAGTCTGCGGGACCGTTAACTGCAACACGCACAGCCACGGTGCCGATTGACCCTGCCACAATGCTGATGGCGATTGCGCTGTTCTCCATTGAACAGAAACTTGACAGCATTGCAGAAATGCAGAAGCAGATTTTCACATTTCTTGAGGTTGAGAAAGAATCAGAGATTGAAGCTGATGTCGAGACGCTGATCAGCATGATCAGTAAATACAAATATAACTGGGACAATGAGCATTATCTTCAGAGCAATCACAAGATGGTTCTGGATTTGCAGAGAACTGCTCGGAAAAATATGCTGTCCTTTCAGAAACAGGTCACGGAAGTGCTGAATTCCAGACAACTGGTTGTGGCACAAATGAAGGTGAAATCTACGCTGAAAGACCTGTTGAAGAAATTCAAGTATTACCGGCTCTCACTGTACACATTCTCGCTGGCTTCCCTGCTGGAAATCATGTTGAGTGGCAACTTCAAGGAAGAGTATATCACTGGGATAAAAGAGGAAATCGAATCACTCTCCATGGCATACCGAGATTTGTATGGCAAGTGCTCTGAATACCTGGAAAGGCTGGGCAACTCTGCACTTGAGGCAAATCTATTGAAGGGAATCGGAAATGCCAGCAATGCCGTGGGAAAATTAATTGGCAGTATTCCGAAAATCAAGGACGGACAGGTCGATGAATTCCTGCAGGACAGCGGCGAGCGACTGAAAAACAATGCTGTCGGCATGGAGCGGAATGTTGTAAAAGCATTTGCGGAAATCAGCAATCCCGGAACCGGCGTATTTACAGAGAAAATGCGGGATATGATTCTGATTTACAATCACACTGCTGAAATCTGTTTTGATGACAAGCAGATTTATCTGGTGGCAGGGTAAGAATTGATTGCCGGGAGGTTGAGCTGATGGCAACAAAAATTGCAGTTCTTTCGGACACGCATGGCCTGCTTCGCCCGGAAGTACTGGACAGAATCGCCGGCTGCGATGCCATTATTCACGGCGGCGACATCAACAAACCGGAAATCATTGACCGCCTGAAGGAAATCGCGCCGGTCTACGTCGTTCGCGGCAATAACGATAAAGAATGGGCAGAGAACATACCGGAAAGCCTAACCTTTCAGATTGAGAAATGCAGATTCTTTGTGGTTCATAACAAGAAATTTGTACCCAAAGACTTGCACGACGCTGATGTGGTGATCTACGGTCATTCTCATAAATACGCCGAGCAAATGGTGGATGGCGTCCTCTGGCTGAATCCGGGAAGCTGCGGCAAGCGCCGGTTCGATCAGGAGATCACATTCGCCATGATGACCGTTGATGGCAGCAAAACAGAAATCGAAAAAATCACAATTCCACACACCTGATACATTCAAAGGATTTCCCCTGCACAGTCACTGCTACGGTGGCTGTGCTATTTTTTTGCCTGCATACCTGCAGCCTGATACCAAACGCACGCTTCATGCAATTTAATAATGTCCCCTGCCGGTCTCCTCCGGTCATTGCTGAAGTTATCAATACTGTATGCAAATTGACTTAGAGGATGATAAAATGCGTAATTTAGAAATAAATAGTGTACGACTAAAGTCGTATGTTATTAATTGTGAGCATACGCTCATGTACAGATACAGAAAAATACGCCTATTCGCGGTAAAATATATATACAGGATAAGTAGAAAGGCAGGTGCGTGAACATGGACAAGGAAATGAGCCTCAAGAATCGGGACAGACTCATTCAGCTGGGCATAACCATTTCTACGTTCAGAAAGTATCGCGGCCTGTCCCAGGAGCAGCTGGCAGAACGTGCGTCAGTCAGTCGTTCTCTTATCAGTTCAATCGAGGCTGCGGGTATAGCCAAATCCTTTTCGCTTGAGGTGTTCTATAACATCGCCGATGCGTTGGAAATAGAGCCTGCAACATTGCTGAGCGCACCGACACAATTCGATAACCTTTTGAAACAGAACACCTGACCTCATCCTTGGGATAGCTGATATAGAATCATTGCAGCACAGACTGCCAGTACCATACTGGTGGACTGTGTTGTTTTTTGTATGTGCCCGTTTTAAGCGCTGAAAGGAGTGAAACAAAATGGCAGGCTTCTTCAAGCAACTCGACAGGCATCGACGTCGCCTTCCGAAGGAATTGGAACAATATGATGATGAATATTTAAGATACTGCGTTGAAAAAAATCTTGTTGAGACGGTTCTTGAAAGTACACTGCATGAAACCGATGACCCGAAGGAGATTAGCGATCTCACGCTGAAAACAGTCTGTGATTTTTACGGCGGTGATTGGTCAGGCGTTATGGATATCGATATGGATACTTGCCTGTGGAGACCGGTATGCTGGTTCCGGTCAGGAGGTGCAAATGATAGGACTCTTGAAAGGCTGAGCGGGCTTGAAGATGCCGAGGTTATGCCTCGGTGGCTTGAATCCATGAAAAGCGCTTCTCCCATTGTGCTGACAAATACAAGCGAAATAAGAAAATCCTGTCCGGTCGAATACGCATTGTATGAGCGGCTGGACGCAAGGTCAATCATCGCTTCTCCTTTCTCTCCGTCACCGACCGGCTTTCTTGTCATACGCAATCCGTCAAGGTATCTCAACCATCCGGAAGCGCTGTTCATCTTTGCCTATGTTCTCCATCGTGCGCTTGCTCAGCAGAATACCATGGAACGCGAGAAAATCATCGAGGCCATGAACCCGATAGAACAGTCTTATGATGTATATATCAGTTTCTTCCGCGACCTGGAAATCCGCACGGCAGGCGGTACGCTGACCGAGCAGATTATCAATGCACCGAAAACCATTCAGCTTGTTGCCTATCTGTTGCTGAAGCCGGAACGTGCCCATTCACCGAGAGAAATCTTTGAGCACCTGAACCCCGGCGAAGATTTTGACGGAAATACAAATGCGATCCGCGGCAGCATATACCGGTTTTCCAATATGTACGCAAAGCGCACAGGACAACCCGCAAGACTGATTATCCGCGAAGGCAGCGGGTACAGGAGAAATCCGAATCTGAAGATTACGACCGACATCGAACAGTTTGACCTTCACCTGAAAGCAGCCGAGGCGGCATTCGGAAGCGCTGAAAGAATTGAGGAGCTTCGCAAGGCGGTAGAACTTTACAAAGGCCCGGTTTTCATGTGCGGCAGAGACCAGCTGTGGCTGAATGATATTGTCAGTCAGTATGAGGTTCGCTACATCAAGGCGGCAGATGCCCTGATGCGCGAGCTTGCAAAACAGAAAGACTATGCCAGCGTCATGCAGTACGCCGCCAGGGCGCATGAGATGTTCCCCGGCAACGGCCTGATCTGTTATTGGCTCATCATGGCGACATACAGTCTGTCCGGTGCCGATATGGCGAAAAAGGAATATTTCCGTCTCAAAGACGATATGACACAGGAGGAAATCGATGTGGTGACAGAGCATCTGAAAAAGAACAGCCTGATTCGATATGAGGAGCTGTTCGGCGTGTAACACATCCGGCGCACAGAGAAAACACCCGATTTTTCCAAAAACACAGAGGGTGCACAAAACAAAGATAAAATAAAATAGAACGAACAGCTGTGACACTTCAGCTGCACAGCTGAGGAACCCCCGTAAGTTAGCCTTTTAGCGCAAAAGCTAAACGACAACTTACGGGGGTTTTCTTATGTCTCCGGCACAATTTCATCATAGAGAGGCTTTTGTTCCAGCAGACAAAGACCTCTCTATTTTTTATGCCCAAAAGCGCAGATGGCGCTGCCGTTCTCCTCCTACGGTTTCTGAATTCCAAACAAAATTCAGAAATTCGGAGGATACGACAATGGCATACAACAAAGCCAGTGAAGAAAGAAAATGGCGGCTCTGGAAAGAAGCCGAGGAAAAACAGCTGCGGGAACTTGGTGTCAGCGAGGAAAGGATTGCGCAGCTCCGTGCCTACGATTGGAAGATTTTCAATTCTGACCGGCGGTATTACGAACATCATGCGGATGGCGGCGATTATCTCGAACAGCTTGCAGCAGATGAGGAGAAACCGGATGTGAAAACCGTTTCGGATTTTCTGGACGGCATCGACAGCCCTGCGCTGTTCAGTCTGCTTTCTGAAACCGACCCGATCACCGTTCTGATTGCGCTGAGAAGATCTCAGGGAAAATCATTTTCCGAGATTTCTCTGGAGATCGGGTTATCCGAAAACACTGCGCACCGGCGCTGGACACGCCTGAAAGAAAAAATCAAAAAATCTCTTTGAGCCTGTCCGAAAACAAGCTTTCCCACCGGCTAAAGGGTGAGAGGAGCAAATGGGTCTGTCTGATAAAAACGATTCGTGCTCTGCTTGCTGAACCTTGAAAATTTCATACACATTCATCAGGTACGTTCCTGTGCGGGAGAGATTCTCCAGCTGCATGATGGTACGCGATGACACGCCTGCCCGATTCGGGTGATTATGGAAAGCAAGGCGGTGAGCGATTCCGAACCAATCAGAAATATCCGGCTGCAACGGATAAGGCCATGAAACGCACAAGGGATAATGATACTTCCGTAATTCGCGGCCCGGCCACAATGAAGGCGGGGAGGTTAGATTCCTATGAGGCAGCTTCGCAGACTGCCGCCTGGTGAGTTCCCCGCCTCCGGGAGTCGTGGACGAATGGGAGGCAGTATATAGAATTTGAGGTTTGGGAGGTGAAGCCATTGCGGAAAAACTGGGAGTACCGGCGCGGAGACGTCTATCTGGCGAACCTCGATCCGGTCGTGGGTGCAGAGATCGGCGGTATCCGCCCGGTGATGATTCTTCAGAACAACACGGGTAATTTCTTCAGCCCCACGCTGATTGCCGCGCCGCTCACCTCCAACATTGATAAAAAGCCGAATCAGCCGACACATTTCCTGCTGGAACAGGTGCGAGGGCTGAGCCGACCTTCCATGGTGATTCTGGAGCAGCTGAAAACGCTGGATAAGCGCCGAATCATCAGATACATGGGACGAGTGGACAGCAATATTCTGTACAGCCCGGAATTTTGTAAGTGCCTTGCGGTGAGCCTGGCGCTTTATTTGTAATATGCAGGCACTCACAGTGAGTGCGGAAAGGAGCAGACCATGACACTGGATGAAATGAGAAAAGTGGACATTCGGACGGTTGACCCGGCAACGCTGCATGACCGCCGGGATGTGCGCATCGACAGTCGGCAGCCGAGAGAAAAACGCATTGCGTCCTATCTGAAGCAGATCGGCAATCCCTACTGCTACGTTGACGATGGTGTTGTCGTCAAGATCGGGTTTATGAACACCCGCGAAACGATTGATGACCGGCTGGAAGGCTATGCCCGCAGTCAGGTCAGCAAGGGATGAAACAAATATCGACATCATCGACTGTCCCGGATGATTTCAATACAATGATAGCGGAGGTGATTAAAATGCCAGACAGAATCTGGAACGCAGCAGAATATACCCGTCTTTCCCGCGATGACGGCGACAAGGCGGAGAGCAATTCCATAACGAGCCAGAAGGAGATCATCCGGGACTATGTGCGCAGGTATCCGGAATTTGTGATCGTCAAGGAGTATGCAGATGACGGCTATTCCGGCGTCAACTTTGAACGTCCGGGCTTCAGGCAGATGATGGAGGATATCAAGGCCAAGAAAATCGACTGTGTGATCTGCAAAGACCTCAGCCGGTTTGCCAGAAACTACATCGATGCAGGACGGTATCTGGAAAAGATTTTTCCGTTCATGGGCGTGCGGTTCATTGCCATCAATGACAACTATGATTCCTGCGGCGAAAAGGCACAGTCCGATGCGCTGATCGTGCCGTTCAAAAATCTGATCAACGACGCCTATTGCCGCGACATATCCGTCAAGATTCGTTCTCAGCTGGATATCAAGCGCAAGATGGGCGACTTCATCGGAGCCTTTGCACCCTATGGCTACCGCAAGGACGAAGCGAACAGAAACAGGCTGGTGGTGGATGAGGAAGCCGCCCGCACGGTGGAGCTGATCTTCCGGCTCCGCATACAGGGACTGTGCAATTCCGCCATTGCCGACCGGCTCAACGGAATGGGCGTCCTGAGCCCCATGGAATACAAGCAGGCGCAGGGCTTCAACTACTCCTGCGGATTCCGCAGCAACGAACAGGCAGAGTGGAGCCCCATGCTGGTGAAGCGAATCCTGTCCAATGAAATCTATATCGGAACGCTGATCCAGCACAAATCCGGCACTCCGAACCACAAAATCAAAAAGCGCGTGGAGTATGACCGGGATGAATGGATCGTCATCGAGAATAACCATGAGCCCATTATCTGTCGCTCGGATTTTGATACCGTTCAGAATCTGATGCTGCGGGACGTCCGCACAGCGCCAAAGCAGGAAAAAGTTCATCTGTTTTCCGGCTTCGTGTTCTGCGGCGACTGCAAACATACCATGGTGCGGAAGACCGTCCCCAGCGGCGGGAAAAAGTATCATTACCTGGTCTGTTCCACCAACAAAGCGGGTAGAGGCTGTTCCCCGCATACATTCAGCGAGGACAAGCTGAAATCCATCGTTCTCCGGGTAGTAAACGACCATATTGAGCTGATTGCCCAGGTGGAACAGGTGCTGGATTACATTGCATCGCTGCCGGAACAGGAGCGGCGAATCATCAACTATGACGCCCAAATGACGGCGCTGGAAAATGAAATCAAGCGGTATCAGGATTTGAAAATCAACCTGTATTCGGATATGGCGGATGGTGTAATCAGCCGTGAGGAATACAAGGAGTTCCATGCGGGCTATGACCGCAGGATTGCAGACAGGCAGCGCCAGCTTGGAAAGCTGAAGGATGAGCGCAGCCAGGCCATGGAGAACAGCTCCGGGAACATCGAGTGGATTGAACAGTTCAAGAAGTACCGGCATTTGACGGAGCTGGACAGGGAGTGCATCGTTCACCTGATTGAGAAAATCCTGATCTATGACGGCAAGCGTATCGAAGTGTGCTTCCGCTACAAAGATGAACTGGAAAACGCACTGCAGTATATAGAACGGTTTGAGAATGTCCTTCCAGCTGAGGAAGGCGTAACGATACCTGAGAGGAGGAACGCATAATGGCAAGAAAGAAAAGACAGTATTTACAGCCGGAGCAGGTGCAGGAACCGGTCAGTGCCATGCTGCCGTCCGTCTGGGAGACGGCCATCTACGCCCGACTCTCGGTTGAAAACAGCAAAAAGAATGATGATGGCGATTCCATCGAGGGACAGATTGAAATCTGCCGGGACTATGTATCGGAGCACCCGTACCTTCATCTGGCAGATACCTATGTGGACAACGGCTGGACCGGAACCAACACGGACCGCCCGGAGTTTCAGAGACTGCTTACCGACATTCGGGAGGGAAAAATCAAGGCGCTGGTCATCAAGGATTTCAGCCGGTTCTCCCGTGATTATATTGAGGCAGGCAACCTGCTGGAGAACATCTTTCCGGCCATGGGTGTGCGGTTCATTTCGGTGGTTGACCGCTATGACAGCTTTGAAACGGACGGCTCCGCCAGCAGCCTGCTGATTCCTCTGAAAAACCTGATCAACAGCTTCTATTCCAGAGACCAGTCCAAGAAGGTGTCTCTGGCAGTTCATGCCAAACAGCTGGCCGGTGAACACATTCCCAGCATGATTCCCTACGGATACCGGAAATCGACCACACAGGAGTACCGGTTTGAACCCGATCCGGAGACCGCACCGATTGTCAAGAGAATCTACGCACAGTTTCTCTGCGGCATCGGAGCGCGCCCCATCATGCGTCAGCTGAATGAAGAAGGAATTCCTTCTCCCGGTAAGCTCCGCTATCTGCGCGGACAGACCAATCGGGCGTGCTATTCCGACTGCCTCTGGACACAGCAGGTTATCAAACAGATATTGATGAATCCGACCTATATGGGCGACCTTGTCTTTGGGCGGATGCCGACGGCGCTGTATCTGGGACAGCCGGATTACCACTATGAACCGGATGAGAGTAAGTGGCGTATTCTGCCGGATATGCACGAAGCGCTGGTCAGCCGGGGCGACTTCTATCAGGTCAGAGAAATTCTGGAGGCAGGCCGCCGCGAGAATGAGGCCAAACTGGAAGCCAGCCGGAATTACCGCGAAAAGCATCCGCAGATCTTCAGAACCGGAATCGTCCGGTGCGGGCACTGCGGCTCCAATCTTGGTTACAGCCGTCACGGAGAGAAAAAGGAAGGCCGGTACAACTGCCGGAACAAGCAGTATGGCCGCTGCGATGTTGCCGTCGGCATCTCGGAGAAAAAGCTCGCGCCGATTGTCTGGAACGCGATCCAAACACAGTTTGCCCTGTTCGCGGATTTTGAGAAAGTTGCCGGGCGGCTGAAAGACAGCGGCATTCAGACACAAAGGCAGACCGATCTCCAACAGGAAATGCTGGAAGTTAGTGAAAAGCTGTCTGGTTATCAGAAAAAGCGGGAGCAACTCTACAATGACTATGTGGACGGTATCCTCTCTGCCGGAGACTATATCGAGCTGAAAACCCGTTTTGATGCAGCGTATCAGGAGCAGAGCTCTCGGCTCAATCAGCTGTCGGTGGAGCTGACCAGGCTGAACCGGCTGCTTTCTGATGAGAACAAGTGGCTTGTGAACATCCGGAATATCCGCAAGGCGCGGAAGCTGACGCCGGAAATTGCCCAGGCGATGATTGATCACATCAACGTATATAAAATCGGTTATGCCCAGCACCGGCTGGAGATCATATTCCGTTTTCAAGAGGAACGGGATGTACTGGAAGCTGTTTATCACGAAATGGAAGGAGGTGAACCCCAGTGAAGAAATTGTATTTGTATATTCGCTTGTCCGATGCAGACGATGACCTGAAATTCAAGACCGAGAGCGAGAGTATCGCCAATCAGCGCACACTGCTGTATCGCTTTATCCGCGCCCGCCGGGAGTTTGACGGCTATGAAGTGGTTGAGTTCATCGATGACGGCTACTCCGGCACAAACGGACATCGTCCATCCTTTGAGCGGATGATTGAAAGCCTGAAAAACGGCGAGGCAAACGTGGTCATCTGCAAGGATTTCAGCCGCTTTTTCCGTGACTATGTGGAGATCGGCGATTATCTGGAACGTATCTTTCCGTTCCTGGGCGTTCGCTTCATTGCTGTCAACGACGGGTATGACAGCGATGATTACAAGGGCTCCACGGCTGGCATGGAAGTGGTCATGAAGTACATCGTCTACTCCTATTACAGCCGCGACCTGTCCCAGAAGATCAAAACCGTCATGAGCACCAGAAAGAGCAAGGGCGAGTTTGTGGCGTCTCAAGCCCCATACGGATACATGAAAGACCCGGATGTGAAGCGGAAGATCATTCCCAATCCGGATACCGCGCCTGTGGTGCGTAAAATCTTTGACCTTGCACTGGAAGGAAAAACGCCGGCAGAGATTGCCGTTGTTCTGAACGATTATAAGCTGGAAACGCCGTCGGCCTATTTTATGCGAATGAATCCTGGGAGCAAAAAGTTCCGTACTTCCTCTCAGGAAGCCTGCTGGACTTCCAACAATGTGCGGGAGATTCTGAAGCGCCGGGAGTATACCGGTGTGATGGTCATGAATCAGCGCCGCTGGAAGGGGCTGGACAATCCACGGACGGTATGGACGGATGAGTCCGAGTGGCAGATCATCCCGGACTGCCATGAAGCCATCATCAGTGAAAGCGAATATGAAGAAGCGCAGAAGGTGTTCCGTAAAATCCGCAAGGGCTATGATCGGAGTCCCAATCAGTATCTGCTGCGCAGCCTGGTGCACTGCGGAGCCTGCGGACGCGCCATGCAGCGGCAGAAGCACTCCCCGGTGATTTACTACACCTGCCTCAAGTCTGTATCCAACAGAGAGACCGCCTGCCCGGTGGGCGAACGATTCATTGAGGCTGATCTGGAGCGCATCGTGAAGAACGACCTGCTTGAGAAGCTCCGTCTGCTGGTGGATGTAGATGATCGCCTGTATGCGGCGGCAGCTGCCAGTGAAGGCACAGAGGAAAACATCAGATTTCGGCTGGAACAGATTGAGAAATGCATGAAGCAGATCTCCGTCAGCCGGGTCAGCGCTTACGAGCGGTACGCCGAAGGGCGACTTCAGAGGGATATATACCTCATGGAACGCGATAAGCTGAACGCGGAGAACGACAGACTCAGCGCCGAGAAAGAGCGGCTGGAAAAGGAGCATTTATCCCTTTCTCAAAGCAGGGACCGTGAATTGACAGAGACCTGTGATATGGCTCGCCGGACGCTGACCGCTGACGAGCTGACCAATGACATGCTCCTGTTCTTTATCGATCACGTGAATGTGTACAGCGGCATGAGGGTGGAGATCATCTATCGTTTCTCCGATGAGATTGCCCGGTTGATCGAGCCGGAGAATACATCAGAATAAAAGCGGGAGCGGGCCCTGTTTACTGGGTGCCGCTCCTTCGTATGTGGGCTTGAACAGCCCATATTTTTTTAGTCTTTGCTTAACATCAGCAAACCCGCCCTTTAAGGGCAGCCTGGATGCGGACATCGTCTCCGCCGACCTGCTGAAGGTCTGCAAGACCAAAAAGACCGAGCTGCTCTTCCTGGCCCTCTTTCTCCGCATGCTTCGCACCGGCGGGCGCTGCGCCTGCATCGTGCCGGACGGCGTGCTCTTCGGGTCCTCCAAGGCCCACAAAGCCATCCGCCAGGCGCTGGTGGAAGAGAACCGCCTGGAAGCCGTCATCTCCATGCCCTCTGGCGTCTTCAAGCCCTATGCCGGGGTGTCCACCGGCATCCTCATCTTCACCAAGACCGGGCACGGCGGTACCGACCAAGTTTGGTTCTACGACATGAAGGCCGACGGCTTCTCCCTGGACGACAAACGAACCCCCGTCCCGGAAAATGATATCCCGGACATCATCGCCCGCTTCCAAAACCCGGCCGCCGAACAGACCCGCCAGCGCACGGAACCCTCGTTCTTCGTGCCCAAGGCGGAGATCGTGGAAAATGGCTATGACCTCTCCATCAATAAATACAAACAGGTGGAGTATGTGCCCGTCGAGTACCCCTCTACCCTGGAGATCATGACCCAGCTCCGGGAGCTGGAAATGGACATCGGCGCAGCGATGGATGAGTTGGAGAGAATATTGGAAGAATGATGTAGTTCAATAAAAGGACGGATTGCACAAAGAATAAGAACAACGCTAGACAACCTGATATTTTAATAGTAAAATAAATGGTAAAGATTGGGGAAATGATCAGGTGAATGGAGTTGAAGTAATAGAGTTGAACCTGTCGGAAATCCTGACAGGTTCAACTGAGACCACAGAGTGTGCTAAGGGAAAGGAAAAGGTTTCATGGAAAGAGTTACATTGTCTTCAATCAATCAGTATGTGAGTGCTACTGTAAATCCTGCTGATACACCAGAGGATTTATTTGAGCTGTACAGTGTTCCTAGCTATGAGAATCAATATCCTGAAATTGTCAAAGGGAAAGAAATAGGGTCTGCAAAAGCTGTTGTTCAAGAGGGTGATGTTTTGATTTGCAAGATTAACCCTAAGATTAACAGAGTATGGGTCGTTAAGCACAACACAGAGTATCCCTTACTGGCATCCTCAGAATGGATTGTAGTAAGAAACTCTGCGATAAATTCTAATTACCTGAAATGGTATTTTATGTCTCCCTTTTTCCGCAAACTCCTAACCTCTCAAGTTGCGGGTATTGGTGGGTCTCTAACACGGGCGCAACCCAAGCAGGTTGCCAAATACCCTGTTCCTATAGTAGAATTAGAGAAACAGGGAAAAATTGTAAATTTATTAGAGAAGGTAAACTTTGTAATTTCTGCCCGTCAACAACAGCTTGCTAAGTTGGATGAATTGGTGAAAGCACGGTTTGTCGAGATGTTTGGGGACCCATTACAGAACCAGCGTGGATGGCCTACGAAATCTTTGTTAGAAATGGGATGCTGCAAAAATGGAATGAACTTTCATGCGGACGATAGTGGTATCGAAATCCGTTGTTTAGGCGTTGGTGATTTTAAAGATTTGTCCGTTATTGAAGGAACAACGCAGTTGCCTATGGTATCATTAGGTCAGAAGCCATCGGAAGAAAGTATGTTGCATGATGGTGACATTGTCTTTGTTCGTTCCAATGGAAATAAGAATCTTGTTGGTCGTTGTGTTGTTGTTTATCCAGGTACAACACCGACCACGTATAGTGGTTTTTGTATTCGCTATCGTTTAACATGCAATGATGTTATGATACCGTATTTAATGTGTGTGCTAAAGTCAGAATCCACGCGGAGCAAAATGACCGGACGTGGTGTTAATATTCAGAATTTGAATCAACAAATTCTTGCTACATTAAATGTTCCGATACCTCCGATGGAGCGCCAGCAAAAATTTGCTGACATTATTGTAAAGTGTGATAGAGCGAAATTATCCATACAAAAAAGTCTTGAACAGATGGAAACCTTGAAGAAATCATTGATGCAAAAATACTTCGGATGAAAGGAGAATATTATGTACTATAATCAACATGCAGCCTATCAGACAAGCCAGGGGAAAGAGGTACTCAAAGCAGCTAAGGCGTGCCGTGAGATGTGCCAAGCGGCTAAGAAACTGGACAGACAACATCAGCAAGCTGCTGCTGTAGCGTGTTTGGCTGTGTTCCTGGAAGAACTTGCTCGATAATTAGGAGGGCCTATCATAGAATGAGTGATTGTACGGTTTACATAGATGAAGCGGGAGACCTGGGAATTGGGAGAGGTACGACGTGGTTTGTTTTGACTGCTGTCATTGTAGATAAAACAGCTGAGGCTTCCATTAGAGAAAAAATGTCTAAAATTAAGGCGCGGTTGAATGTGCGTGAGATTCACTTAAGGAAGATTACAGACTTTAACAAGCGAGCCTTTATCGTGAGGGAACTAAACGAGACGGAGTTTGTTTACATGAACGTTCTTGTAGATACGAACCAGTTTGATGCAAATAAAATTCCAAGCTCAGTCCTTGCCTATAACTATATATGCAAATACTTGCTGGAGAGGGTTTCTGCATATTTAGAGAATGCTGGTAAAGAAGCGGATATTGTGTTGTCAGCAAGAGGCACTTCGCGGGATGGAGAATTGATTCAATATATCGAAGAGAAGTTGCTTCCGTATGCGGGAAATCGTATCAACGAAAAGCACTTTAATAAAATATCCGCTAAGTCAGCAGCATCATGGGATATGCTGCAACTAGCGGATGTGTGTGCTACGACGATGTTTTTAACCTATGAATTGAATGGTTATGGTTTTTCAGTCCCTTGCTTTTCTATGGCGTTAGCAGATCATTTATATAGAGACCAGGGGAAGAATATTGAAAACTGGGGAGTGAAATTTTTTACCTCTGAAATGAAGCCTGACCTGAAAGAGTTGCGGAAATCCCGAATTTGCGCAAAAAAAGAAAGAACCCCCGGCGCGACTACCACATGACAAAGCATGCTGGTGAAACACCCTCGCGTTGATCCGGCGACGTCCTTTCTATCTATAGTATATGCGAGATTATCAAAAAGTCAATAGGGAATCGAAGTGACATTATGGAGAATTTTGAGAGAAAATGTAGGCATTTTTCTGCTACTACCTATGCCCCTACCGAAGCCCAAACCCGTGCCCGCTACATCGACACCATGCTCCTTAATGCTGGTTGGGTGAAAGGCGTGGACTGGCTGGAAGAGGTGGAGCTGGCGGGGATGCCGAATCAGGCGCAGGTTGGGTTTGCGGACTATGTGCTGTATGGCGATGACGGAAAAGCGCTGGCGGTGGTGGAGGCCAAGCGGACCAGCGTGGATGTGGCGAAGGGGCGGCAGCAGGCGAAGCTGTATGCGGATCTGTTGGAGCGGAAATATGGCCGGCGGCCGGTGGTGTTTCTGAGCAACGGGTTTGAGACGCGCATGGAGGACGGGCAGTATCCTGAGCGGAAGGTGGCGGCCATTTACTCGAAGCGCGATCTGGAAAAGCTGTTTAATTTGAGAAGGATTCGGACGAGCTTGGCGAATGTGTCCGTACGGGAGGACATTGCCGGGCGGTATTACCAGAAGGGCGCGGTGCGGGCCGTGTGCGACAGCTTGGACCGGAAGAACCGCCGGCGGGCGCTGCTGGTGATGGCGACGGGATCCGGGAAGACGCGGACGGTCATTGCTCTGGTGGATATTTTACTGCGGCACAACTGGGTGAAAAACGTGCTGTTTCTGGCGGACCGGAACTCCCTGGTCACGCAGGCGAAGCGGAGCTTTGTGAATTTGCTGGAGAATCTCTCCGTAACGAACCTGTGCGAGGAAAAAGACAATTTTGCGGCCCGGTGCGTGTTTTCGACCTATCAGACCATGATGAACTGCATCGACACGGTGGCGGACGAGACGGGGAAGAAGCTCTTCACTTGCGGGCATTTCGACCTGCTCATCTGCGACGAGGCCCACCGGTCGATCTATCACAAATACCAGGATATTTTTACTTACTTTGATGCGCCCTTAGTGGGCCTGACCGCCACGCCTAAGGATGAGATCGACAAGAATACGTATGAGGTCTTTCAGCTGGAAAACGGGGTCCCTACGTATGGTTATGACCTGGCCCAGGCCGTGCAGGACGGTTATCTGGTGGACTATCGGGTGGCGGAGACAAAGCTGAAATTTTTGGAGGAAGGCATCGCTTACGACGACCTGCCCCCAGAGGAACAGGCCGCCTACGAGGAGACGTTTCTGGACGAGAACGGCGACTGGCCGGACCGCATTGGTGCGGGAAAGCTGAACGAAGTGGTTTTTAACGAGGATACCATCCGTTTGGTCCTGCACGTTTTGATGACCGAGGGCCTGCGGGTCAACTACGGAGAAACGCTGGGCAAGACGATTTTGTTTGCCAAGAACCACGCCCACGCCGAAAAAATTTTGCAGATCTTTGGGGAGGAATATCCCCACCTGCCAGGCTACGCCAAAGTCATCGACAACTATATGACCTATGCCCAGAGTGCCATCGACGAATTTTCTGAGGCGGACAAGCTGCCGCGTATCGCCATCTCTGTGGACATGCTGGACACCGGCATTGACGTGCCGGAGATCTTGAATCTGGTCTTTTTCAAGCCCATCATGAGCAAGGCGAAGTTCTGGCAGATGATCGGGCGGGGGACGCGGCTCTGTCCGGGCCTGCTGGATGGGGAGGACAAGACGGGCTTCAACATCTTTGACTTCTGCGGGAACTTTGCCTTTTTCCGCCTGAGCAAGGGCAAGCCTACCCCCAACGGCCTGCCGCTGCAAGGGGCGATCTTTGGCCTGAAAGCGCAGATCGCCTGGAAATTACAGGACTTAGACTACCAGACAGAGGAACTCATCACCTTCCGCCGCCGGCTGGTGGAGGAGATGGCCGCCAAAGTGCGGGAGCTGAATCGGGACAATTTCGCGGTGAAGCAGCATCTGCGTTTTGTAGAGCAGTATAACGACGAACGAACCTACGACATCCTGACGGAAGAAAAGCTCAACCAGCTCCGGGCGGAGCTGACGCCGCTTATTTTGCCGGATGAGGACGAGGCCAGCGCCGTGCGGTTTGACGCCTTGCTCTATGGCATAGAGTTGGCCTATCTGGCGGACAAGACCTACACCCGCGCCAAAAAGGACTTGGTGAAACGGGTGGCCGGGATTGCTGGCGTGGCGAATATCCCGGAGATCGCAGCGCAGTCGGAACTGATCGAGAATATCCTGCACGGGACCTATCTGGACCGGGCAGGCATCCATGAGTTTTAGTACATCCGGCAGAACTTGCGGGACCTGATGAAATATATCCCACGCGGGAGTGCCGTCTATACCACGAACTTTACCGATGAAATTCTCTCTACCGAGTGGACCGAGGCAGACCTGGAAAATGACGACTTGAAAAACTACAAGGCCAAAGCTGAGTTTTACATCCGAAAGAACCAGGACGCCCCAGCCATCGCCAAGTTACGCAGCAACCTCCCCTTGGGCGAGGCTGACGTGCAGGAACTGGAACAAATTCTATGGAGCAAGGTGGGCACCAAGGAGGACTACGAAGCAGAGTATGGCCAAAAGCCTCTAGGCGAACTGGTGCGGGAGATCGTAGGGCTGGACATGAACGCCGCCAAAGCCGCCTTTTCCCGCTATTTGAACGACACAAATTTAGATGCCCGTCAAATCTATTTTGTCAATCAAATCGTGGAGTACATTGTCCACAACGGGATGCTCCGGGACCTGCGGGTGTTGCAAGGCCCGCCATTTGACCGACAGGGGAGCTTGGGCGAAGTCTTTCAGGACTTCAGCCTGTGGCAGGGTATCCGCCAAGTGATCGACCAGATCAACGCCAACGCTGGCGCAGCATAAGCTATATGAAATCCCCCTGGATCATAGATCCAGGGGGAAATTCTACAAAGTAGGCGCTTTACATATGGAACCGCCGCCGCACCTCTTCCCGCAAAGATGGCACCCGCCGCACGACAATGAGCGGAATGATGATAATGACGCATACCGTCAGTACGATCAGAGACCAGCTGGGGCTCCAGGATCCGTGAAAGAAACGGTCTAACAGACACTCGACCCCCACGGCAAATGCACCAATGGATCCGATGACCAAGGTGATCGAAGTCAGGGTGCTGCGCTTTTTTACACCCATAGTAATACCCCAGAACAAGAACACAGCCCCCAAGAGTAAAATGATGGGGAGGGCCAAGTGCCAATACCAGTTCCAGCCGTCCAGATCTACGGCGATGAGGGAGATATAGACAGCGATCGCCATAATGTCTGCGAAAAGCTGGAGTCGGAACGTATCTTTTTTGTGGTGCAGCAGGGGGGGCACCGTCCAGATCCAAAGCATGATGACAGCGCCGATCACATAGAGGGACCAAGTGTGTTGTGTACGCAGAAAAATATTCAGCACACCACAGCATACACCCACCGAAGCAAAGATAGCAGTCAGTAGAATCGCTACCTGGATCCGGGAAACCGGCGGAACTTCTTTCCGCTCCGTGGGGAAAGGCTTGGGAGATGTCTCGTCTACCGGCTGGTTTGGGTTATACACTGGTGTATGGCACAGGGGACAGAAGGACGCAGTGGCGTCCAGCTCGACCCCACAGTTGACGCAGTAAGACATCGAAAAAACACCTCCATCCAAAACGAGGATGCACAGAAACTTAATAGGTGCGGTTAGACTCTACTTTGACGTGGATGCCCTCCCGAACCAGATGGGTAAAGAACCGACGCTCCATCTCGCTGGAAACGCCCGTTCCGGCAAAGGTGATGGCCATGATATTCCCGTAGCTGATGGAAGCGCAGTGCGGGGAAGGTCGGGTTGCCTGGCCCAGCATAACTTCCATGTGCTGAATATGCGGCTCCATCTCCAGGGGAACGGGAAAAGGTCCTGGATTGGTGTAGGTCCCCGAATAGGGCCGCACCCCCACCAGCTTGTACGAGAAGGACATAACAGGATTTTTTAACACCAGAGGGACGATCTGCAAAAATTTATTTTTGGTAAAGCGCACATTGCCGGTCAGCTTGGCCCGCATCTCTTGCCGGTTGGCGTGCAGGCGCATGGAGTGGTGGACCAGGGAGACGATCTCCTCCAGGGTGTATTCTCCCAAGGAGGGGTCAACGACTGGCCGCATGGTCAAAATAAAATTCCGCAACGTCTCCGAGGGGAACCAGGGCCGCAGATTGATGGGAATGGCCAGCGCCACCGGTTGGGGATGTCGAAACTTTTTGGCGGCTTGATTTTCTATCAGGCTTTTTAGTAACACAGCAGTCAGGTATTCCGTAATGGTGGCACCGTAGCCTCGTGCAACGGCCCGAATTTGATCCACAGGAACCAGTCCCATGGTGACATTCAGGGTGTAAAATGGCTCGGCCTGGCTGGTGTTGGGGAAAGCGGTTTTTTCCAGTGGCCCCCGCAGGATCGTTTTGCCTGCGTAACGGCCATAAGCGTCCTCGCGTTCCTCTTTCCGGGGCGGCTCGTTGACGTCCAGGATGCCAGGAGCATTGGGAATGTCATACCCCCGTTCCCGCAAATACACAGCCAGTAATGTTCGCAGAAAAATGATGGATCCGGCCCCGTCGGAAATGGCATGGAAAACTTCTAACGAGATCCGTTTTTCATAGTAAAAAATGCGGATGAGCCAGTCATTGTCCTCATGGAAACGAATGGGCTGACAGGGGTTTGCCATATCTTTTTTGACGAATGGACCCGGGTTGGGGTTTGGTTCAAAGTAACACCAGAAAGCCCCCCGGCGGATACGAACGCCGAAGGTGGGGAAGCGGGGCATGGTCTTCTGTACTGCCCGCTGCAACGCCAGTGGGTCGACCGTTTGGGTCATTACAGCGGAGAAGCGGTAGACGGCGGAGTAGCGTTCCTTTTGCAGCGCGGAGTAGAGTACACCGGCGTTGTCCAGGGGATACCAGGTTTTCTTTTCCTGTTTTTTTCGCACGGCACAGCCCTCCTGTTCCGCTGTTTCTTGTCCTATTTATTCTAGCACAGACCGGTAGAAACTACAAGGGGAGGGGTAATCCTACGCTTGGGTGCGCTTGATGACGAACCAGAGGGCAGAGGTGTCGAAAACGGGGGATTTTTATGCCTTGCTCTTGAAAATTTTGGTTGCCAGGGATATCAAACGTATGATACAATTATATTATAAGATGTGAAGAAACTTTTGTGTACTTTTGTGCAATGGAGAAGGGAGGAAACAATTCTTGAGTATGCAGACTGTATGGCTGATCCTGCTGATTATTTTTGCCGGAGTAGAAGGCATTACGGCGGGGTTGGTTTCTGTCTGGTTCTGCGCAGGCAGCTTGGTGGCTCTCATTGCGACCTGGCTGGGAGCTGGTTTGCCGGTGCAGATTGCCCTGTTCGTCATTGTGTCTTTGGTGGCGATGGCGCTGGTGCGGCCGATGGCCCGGAAATGGGTCCAGCCCAAGCTGGTCAAGACCAACGCAGACCGTATTTTAGGCCAAGAGGCCGTTGTTCTGGAAGAGATCGACAACCTGCGGGGGATCGGTCAGGTCAAGGTAGGCGGTGCTATTTGGACGGCCCGCTCGACCCAAGACGAGCCCATTCCCAAGGGAACGCTGGTCCGCGTGGAGCGCATCGAGGGCGTGAAAGCCATTGTGAGCCTGGCCGGACCGACGGAAAAAGAAGAAGCCGCTACGACCCCATGACTTTGTTCATAGAAAGGAATCGGTAACTCTATGTATTATTTTGACATGACGCCCCTTCCGATCATCATTCTCATCGTGGTGATTTTGGTGATCCTGGCCCGCTGCATCCGTGTGGTGCAGCAGTCAAAGGCCTATGTCATCGAGCGCCTGGGCGCGTTCCACGCTGTTTGGAGCGTGGGACTTCACTTTAAGCTCCCCTTTATCGATCGAATCCAGCGAGTGGTCTCCCTGAAGGAACAGGTGGCAGATTTCCCGCCCCAGCCCGTGATCACCAAGGACAACGTCACCATGCAGATCGACACCGTCCTCTATTTTCAGATCACCGACCCCAAGCTCTATGCCTACGGTGTGGAAAACCCCATGAATGCCATCGAAAATCTGACGGCTACGACCCTGCGTAACATCATCGGCGAGCTGGAGCTGGACCAGTCTTTGACCTCCCGTGATGTCATCAACGCTCGGATGCGGTCTATCCTGGATGAAGCCACCGATCCCTGGGGCATTAAGGTCAACCGCGTGGAGCTGAAAAATATCCTGCCCCCCAAGGACATCCAGAACGCCATGGAGAAGCAGATGCGTGCCGAACGGGAGCGCCGGGAATCCATTCTGCAGGCCGAAGGCCAGAAGCAGAGTCAGATCCTAGTGGCCGAGGGCGAAAAGGAATCCCGCATCCTGCGGGCTGACGCCGAAAAACAAGCTCGGATCATGGAAGCAGAAGCAGAGGCTACCGCCATCCTGCGCGTGAACGAGGCGAAGGCCAGCTCTTTGAAGATGCTGAACGAAGCCTGCCCCACCGATGCTGTCATCCGCATCAAGGCCCTGGAGGCGTTCCAGGCCGCTGCAGACGGCAAGGCCACCAAGATCATCATCCCTTCGGAGATCCAGGGCTTGGCCGGTCTGGCCGAGGGCATCGTAGAGACGGTCAAGCGCACGGAACCCGAAAACAAGACACCGACGCCCCCTGTGTCGACCAAGAACTAAGATGCACAAAATACCGCGCCTGCCCAGCCGCAGGGGCGGTATTTTTGCCCTCTTGACGCGGCGGGCTAACTATGCCAGAATAGGGCAAAAGGAGGAGGATGCCCATGAAAATGGAGTGGGTCCCCGGCCGCAATGGCTATGACATCCCGGTCCGGGCTGCCTGGGCTGGAGAGGAGCAGGTGGTGATCATCTGCCATGGCTTCGGCAGCAGTAAGGCAAGCCCTATGGTCGAGGCGCTGATGAAGACTCTGCCCAAGCACGGGATCACCGCCGTGGCTTTTGACTTCCCCGCCCATGGGGATAGCCCGGTAGACGGGGCGTACCTGCGAGTGCCCTATTGCATTGATGATTTGGAGACGGTAGAGGCGTGGGTCAGAACCATTTTGCCTAAGGCAAGTGTTGGGTATTTTGGGTCCAGCTTTGGGGCCTATATCACCCTTCTGCGTCTGGGGCGGGATCCAGTGCAGGGCGCCAAGGCGTTTCTGCGTTCGGCGGCTGTGACCATGCCCAAGCTGGTCAACACTTGGCTGGACCAGCGGGCCAAGGGAAGCTTGTCCGAACGGGGCTACTTCGTCCCAGACTATGACTATGTGCGGGAGATGCGGATCATGCCGCCCTTTTTGGTGGATCTGGCAGAGCACGATGTGTTTACCCGTTATCAGAAGGGTCTGGCCGATCTAGCCATGGTCCATGGGGCCAAGGACAGCGTAGCACCCCCGGAGGATGCGCAGCGCTTTGCCGCGCAGTTCGGCGCGGATCTGTTGCTTCTGCCCAACGGGGAACATCCTCTGATGGGAGAAGGGGAGTTGGAGCAGGTTTTGCAGAAGACAATGGAATTTTTTGGCGGCGGGGAGAAATGAAAGCCCAGCTCTTGAAATTCCTTGGGACTGCGGCTATAATGACAATGCGGGAAACTTCAAATTTCTCCCAATTATCGGATATCCCTGAGAAAACAGACCATAGAGAATGTGAGAATGTGGAAAGGAACTGTACCAATGAGTAAACCTGTCTTTATCACCAGCGACAGCACTTGCGACCTGACCCCGGAGTTGCTGGAGCGTTTTAACGTAAAAACTGCCCCCCTTCACGTCCTGCTGGGAGAGGACACCTATCTGGATGGTGTGGACTTTACCCAGGAGATGATCTTCGAGCGCTATGCCAAGGATAAGACCCTGCCCAGGACCGCTGCTGTTAGCCCCCAGGAGTTTACGGACTTCTTCACCCCTCTGGTGGAGGCGGGCTATGAGGTAATTTTTCTGAGCATCAGCTCCGGCCTGTCCGGGACGTACCAGAACGCTGTCATCGCTGCCCAGGACCTGCCCGGCATCTATCCCATCGACACCCATAAGCTGACCACCGGCGTGGGCGAGATGGTCCTGGCTGCCTGCAAGATGCGGGACGAGGGCATGGACGCTGCTTCCATCGCCTTGGCGATGGAAGCGATGATCCCCCGCGTCAACGTCAGCTTCGTCATTGACACCCTGGAGTACATGTGGAAGGGCGGCCGCTGCACCGGTGTGGCAGCCTTCGGTGCCAACCTGCTGAATCTCAAGCCCTGCATCGAGATGCGGGATGGTAAGCTGGAGGTCTGCAAAAAGTACCGGGGCAACATCGAGAAGGTATACCACAAGTACATCACTGAGCGCCTGTCGGCCCAGCCTGTGGACCCCAACTACATCTTCATCACGACCTCGAATCAGCCATCCCCGGAGCTGGCCCAGCAGCTCGAGAATACGGTCCGTGCTGCCGTGCCGGATGTAAAGGAAGTCCTCTTTACACGCACAGGCTGCACCGTGACCTCTCACTGTGGCCCCGGCACCCTGGGCGTGCTGTTCCTGGAGAAGTAACTACCTAACTTTGTTACTCTTTTGTAAAACTTTTGTTTTTTCTTGCAATCTTTGACAGGGTATGTTATACTGGTCTCGTTGAAAAGAAACTCCATACACAACAGACAATTTGAAAATCTTCACGAGGTGATGCGAACGATGCAGCATTCTTATCGCACCAAGGGTTGGGCGAAGCGGCTGGGAGCAATGGCAATGACACTGGTCATGCTGTTTGGACTGATGGCCGCTGGTCTGCCCCAGGCGCAGGCTGTGACCCAAGATGACATCAACAACTTAAAGTCCCAGGCGGCAAGCTTAAGCTCCCAGAAGGCGGACATCCAGAAAAAGCTGGATAAGCTGTCCAACTCCAAGAACTCCGCCCTCAACGAGAAGCTCTTGCTGGAGCAGAAGATCAATGTCCTCCGCAGTGAGATCGCCGTGTCTGAACAGGCCATTGCAGAGTACGGCGAGATGATCACCCAGAAGGAGAGCGAGCTGGCTGCCGCCAAGGAAAAGGAAGCCAAGTATTACGAGGCATTCTGCGAGCGCGTGCGGAGCATGGAAGAGCGGGGCAATGTGTCCTACTGGTCCGTTATCTTCAACGCCAGCAGCTTTTCGGACCTGCTGGACCAGGTGAATGCCATCTCCGAAGTCATGGACTATGACAACGAGATCATGGATCAGCTGGCTAAGGCCCGCCAGGAAGTTGCCGACGCCAAGACGGCCCTGGAAGAGAGTAAGGCCGCCGAGGAAACGGCCAAGGCCAGCCTGGAAAGCCAGAAGGCCGACCTGCAGACCGAGCAGGCCAAGGTGGAAGCTACCATCCAGCAGATCACCAGCCAATCCTCTACGTACAACTCCCAGATGGCAAAGCTGGAAAACAGCCAGTCCAACCTGGCCAACCAGATTGCCCAGGCAGAGAAGCAGTACCAGGCGCAGATTGCCGCGCAGAAGGCCGCAGAAGAGGCCGCCAGACAGAAAGCGGCAAAGGAAGCCGCAGAGAAGGCCGCAGCAGAAGCCGCTGCCAAGAAGAGACAGCAGGAAGAGGAAGCCAAAAGACAGCAGCAGAACGCGAACAAGAATAACAACAGTTCCAGTTCTTCTAATAACAGCTCTTCGAGCAATTCTTCCAGCAACAACTCTTCGTCCAGCAGTAACAGCTCCTCCAGCGGAACCACAAGCTCTAGTGGCTACCTGTGGCCCCTGTCGGGGTACACGAGAGTATCCTCTCCCTTCGGCTACCGGAACTGCCCCTACCACGGCCAGGAGCTCCACGGTGGCTGTGACATTCCCGCGCCCAGCGGTACGCCCATCCGGGCGGCCAAGAGCGGTGTGGTGGTCATCTCTACCTATGGCTCCTCTTACGGAAACTACGTGGTCATCGCGCACAGCGATGGGTCCCGTACTATGTACGCCCACCAGTCCCAGCGGGCTGTCTCTGCTGGCCAGACCGTGAGCCAGGGACAGACCATCGGCTATGTTGGCTCTACCGGCAACTCTACCGGCTCCCACCTGCACTTCGAGCTGTGGCTGAGCAGCTCCAGCAGCAGCCGTGTGAACCCTGTGGCGTATTGTGGCTAATGTTTGTTACAACCTGCAAAAAAACAATCCCATATCAGATCAGTACCCCCTTCACCGAACGCTCGATGAAGGGGGTACTTGTATTTTAGAAGGAGCTTTTTTCCACGGAGACCACGGCCAGAGTTTTTTCACAGACTTTGAACTTCACTTCCAGGCCCCCAAAAGCCATGCCATAGACCCGCTCCGGGTCGTCCTGGTAGGACGGGCGGGGATCCTGGGCCAGCACGCCGGTGAGGGCAGGGCGGAGGTCCGGGGGGACTTGTTCCAGCAGGTCCGGCGGGAAGATGACCTCCAGATGGTAGCCGGTGTAGCTCTGCGTAAAGCCGCCGGTGGCGTCCGGGTGGGCATCGGTGTAGGGAAGATAGGGCTTGATGTCAAAAATGGGTGTGCCGTCCAAGAGGTCAGCCCCGGAGACATGAAGGACCGTGCCTAGGTGGGCTGTTTCTTCGATCCCTTTCAGCTTGACCGAAGAAAGCCCAATGGCGTTGGGCCGGAAGGGAGAGCGGGTGGCGAAGACGCCCATCCGAGTGTTGCCCCCCAGGCGGGGCGGGCGGACCGTCGGGGACCAAGTCTTCCGAACGGCCTTGGAAAATGACCAGACCAGCCAGAGGTGAGAAAAGCCCTCGATCCCCCGCAGGGCATCGGGGTTGCGGTATTCTGGCTCAAAGACGATCGTAGATTGTAATTCAGACACCAGGCCGCTCTGCCGAGGAATGCCGAACTTGGTGGGAAAGGCGCTGTGCATGGTGGCGATGACGTGCATTGGGACGGGAGGGAGCATCGTGATACCTTCTTTGTCTTCTCCCTCTTGGGGAGAGTTCTTGCCTTTCAGTATACCGGGACGCAGGAGAAAGCGCAAGAAATTCTTTTCTCTGCCCCGAAAAAGGGGGAAAAGGGGCAGTTGCTGTCTTGCCCCAGAGAAAAAGCATGGTATAATAGGAGCATTGAACTTGACCGGAATAAGGAGAGGGAACAAACATGAGCAAGATCATCACCGCCGCCCAGGCCGCCGAGCTGGTCCAGGACGGCTGCACCCTGACCACCACGGGCTTCAATGGCTTCGGATGCCCCGAAGATCTGATGATGGCCCTGGCTGATCACTTTGACCAGACCAGCCACCCAAAAGACGTTACGCTGGTCAAATGCACCAGTCAGGGCGACGGCAAAGGCCGGGGCGTGAGCCATTTGGCGGAAAAGCCAGGGCTGTTTCAGGAGCTGATCCTATCCCACATGGGTTATGACCCTGGCCTGCGAAAGCTGGTGCAAGAGGAAAAAGTCTCCTGCTTCCTGCTGCCCTTGGGCAATCTCATGGCCCTCTTCCGGGCCATCGCCGGGGGCCTGCCAGGCGCCATCGCCACCACCGGCATCGGGACCTTCGCCGACCCCCGCAACGGCGGTGGCAAGGCCAACCAAAAGACCAAGGATCTGGGAAAAGAGATCGTCTCACTGATCGAGCTGGGAGGAAAAGAATGTCTATTTTATCCCACTTTCCCCATTGACATCTGCTTTATCCGGGCAACCTACGGCGACGAGGCGGGCAATTTGTCCATTGCCAACGAGGCTATGAACATCGAGCAGTTTGAGGTAGCCTCTGCCGTCCATAATTCCGGAGGTATCGTGATTGCTCAGGTGGATAAGATCGTTCAAAAGGGGAGTATCCCGGCCAAAGAAGTTTTTCTGCATGGCTTTATGGTGGACTATGTGGTCGAAGGAAAGCCGAAGTACAGCCGGCAGAGCTTTGCTACCGATGCCTTCCGGCCGGAGATCGCTGGCCTAGCGAAAGTTCCCTCGACAGGTTTTGAACCCTTGGTCATGGGGCCCCGGAAGATCTGCTGCCGCCGGGCGGCCATGGAGCTGCGCCCAGGTTCCCTCATCAACCTGGGCATCGGGATGCCGGGCGGGATCGGCTCCGTAGCCCAGGAGGAGGGGCTTTCCGATCTCTTTACCCTCTCCATGGAGTGTGGGCCCTTAGGCGGGATCCCCCTGGGCGGGATCGACTTCGGCGCGGCGATCGACCCAGAAGCCATGTATCGCATGGCGGATATTTTACAGCTCTACGACGGCGGTGCATTGGATATGGCCGTGCTGGGCTTTGCGGAGGTGGACCGCTGGGGGAACGTGAATGCCCATAGCTTCAACAACCGTGTCGTTGGGGCGGGTGGCTTCATCGACATCACCCAGAACGTAAAAAAGCTCTGCTTCATTGGGACCTTTACCGCCGGGAAACAGGAGGTCAAGATCAAGGGCGACGGCCTGGCCATCCATGCCCAAGGTCCTCAGAAAAAATTCCTGGAACAAGTGGAAGCGATCACCTTCTCCGGGCGGGAAGCCCTAAAAAAGGGGCAGGAGGTCTGGTATATCACGGAGCGTGCCGTTTTCCGTCTGGAAGAGGAGGGCCTGACGCTAGTGGAGATCGCCCATGGGGTGGATCTCCAGCTGGATATTTTGGACCAAATGGAATTTTCCCCTGTTATCCAGGAGTACGTCCGCTACATGGACCCACGCCTCTTCCGAGACAGCCCCATGGGCATGAACCCGGAGCAGATGGAGGTTTTGGAACCGGAATACGAGTTCTGGCGCGATTTGCGCCCGCCGAAACCCAGCGCAGAAAAGGAAGAAAACTAAGGAGACCTGACCCAATGGACCAGATGATACAAGACATTTTTCCCAGCTGCTATCAAGTGGCCTACCAGCCCCGCCCGCCCAAACCGGAGGATAAATGTTTTTTCTTCCGGGGTCGGACCGTGCTGGAAGGCTGGGATGGGGAGGCATTGGTGCTGCCGGATTACGCCGCCGTGGCGGCGCACATCGGCCAGCCTCAATTTCTCTTCATCATCGACGAGACTGCCTACTATCTTGCGGAGTACCCAAACGCTTTAGAAAGCCCGGAGGGATATGAGTGGCACGACCTGCGCCATGAGCGGAGCAAAAAATCCCGCGTCCTCTGCTTCGCGGAAGCCACAGCCTATCATCTGGCGGAGTGGTACGGA
>OLQC01000144.1_pt1 | contig 79309 bp, 70 predicted proteins | sample 1672471 | NCBI WGS metagenome assembly OLQC01 (sample SAMEA3136689, study PRJEB25190) | human gut metagenome | biome: human gut; feature: human-associated habitat; material: faeces | place: Austria | collected 2013 | reverse complement strand
GTTTAAAAACAAAAAACGGAATCACGCTAATAGCTTTGGTTGTAACAATAGTAGTACTTTTGATACTAGCAGGAGTAAGCATAAGTTTAGTAGTGGACAAAAATGGAATAATCCAAAAAAGTAAAGATGCAAGAAGAGAGTATGGACAAGCAAAAGCAAATGAACAAGAAGATTTATCTAATTTATCAGATATGATAGAAGAAGCAACAGGAAAGGTAACATTAGCAAAAGTACCAGTTGGAACAAAAGCAAGCAAAAATGGAACAATAAATGGAGAAACAGGAAATTCAAATAATCCAACAATACCAAAAGGGTATATACCAATAGATACAGCAACGTCTACATGGGGAGATGGAAGTACTGCACCAAGTCAAGATTCAGTAAACCATGGACTAGTAATAAAAGATGAGAAAAATAATGAATGGGTGTGGGTACCAGTAGACAAGGCAACACTAGCAACAATGTATGAAACATCAAGTGATGAAAAAACATTATGTGGAACAACAGGAGAAACAGCAGTAAAAACGAAACTATATTCAAAATCTGAAATAATAAGTGGAAAAACAAGAACTACACCAGGAACGACCAGTAGTTACCGTGAGCCAGACCTAGTAGTTGGAAAGGGTTCAAGTTATGATGCAAAAACAGAGTATTATAAAACAATATTAGGATTTGAAAGTAAAGAGAAAATGGCAGAAGCGTTTGTTGCTGATTATAATGAAATGATAGCAAGTATTAGTAAATATGGAGGCTTTTATATAGGAAGATATGAGTTATCGGAAGCAGGAGTGCAGAAAGATAAAGCAACATTAACAAACACAAATTGGTATAATTTATATAAAAAATGTAAAGAATTAAATGCAAGTGATAAAGTAGAAACAAGAATGATATGGGGATGCCAGTGGGATGTAACGATGAATTGGCTAATAAGTTCAGGAGCAAAGACAAGTGATGAAGTAAATAAAGACTCAAGTTCATGGGGCAATTATAAAGGAACATCAGTAAAAGCAGATGATGGAACAACAGAGATAAAAGCGAGTGGAACAAGTGCAAAGTTAAATACAGGAAAAACAACATTTACAATGGCAAATAATATCTACGACCTAGCTGGAAATTGCTATGAGTGGACCCAAGAGGCGGACGACACCTACAATCGAGCTGGTAGGGGTGGCAGTTACGGCGGCAATGGCTCTAACCTTCCAGCTTCGAACCGCTTCGGCACCTATCCGGACGTCAGCAGCAATGCCGTCAGACGGTTCTCGTCCCACTTTAATAATAAAGTAATACTGGACACTAGAGCATGAGCACCAGTGTGAAGAACAATTATTAAGTAGACATAATAAAAGCTAAAAGAAGGCGCCACTAGTGTGGTGCTTCTTCTGCGTTTACAGCTATTGTTATGTAAATATGCAAAAATTAAAATAACTTATTAAAAATATGCCAACATAGAAAAGTAGCAGTATTAATGATTGACTAACCTGCATAAAAAACTAAAAATTTAATAAAAAATATTGAAAAAAATATTAAATAATAGTAAGATTATAAGTAGTATAAGTTGGAGGAAAAGCAAATGAAAAAAATAAAAAATGAAAAAGGCATAACGTTAGTCACATTGACAATAACTATTGTAGTATTAATGATTTTATCTTTCTCAATAAACGTAAGTGTAAAATCAACAATGGAAACTAGAAACTATAACTATGTAAAAGAAGATATAATCAATCTAGCAGAAGAAGTGAAAGCATATTACTTAAAAAATAATAGCTTACCAATAGACAAAACAAAGACATATAATTTGGCAGACTATGGAGTGCCAAGCGAAGACATCAATCCGAATGATTATGGCAATTATTATAGAATAAATGTTAGCTTATTAGAAAACATTTCGTTAAATAATGGAGGAATAAACAACAACGAAGCAAATGAAGAAACTGATGATATGTATGTTGTTAACGAATATTCGCTAACAGTATATTATTTAAAAGGTGCAACTTTTGGTGGACAGAAACATTATACAATAACAGATGATTTTGCAGAAGGTGGAACTGCAAAAGATTTTTACACAAAAGTTGAGTATCCGATTTTTCCAGCAATAACTCTAAAAAGCAATAATAGCCAGGACGAAACAGTTGCAAACACAGGTGAAGTAGTAACACTAAAAATGATATCAAAATATAAACAAGAAAATTTTATAAAATTGCCAACTGTTAAAATTAATGGAGAAGATGTATCTGATACATTAGCTTGGAACAACAATATCATCACAGCTAAATACACAATACCAGAAGATAGTGCTAAACTTGGCTATGGGGCGCAAATAACATTCGAAATATCTGATTATAGTGTTAAAGGAGAAGAAAATCAAACTATAAATGGCCAAACAATTACAGAAGTAAATTTTGGAAAAACAGTTACAAGAAAATATGTAACACTAGTACAAGCATTTGAAGAAGGAAATATAAAAGTTGGAGATTATCTAAATTATAATGATTATGTGGACAAAAGTAAAACATATACAACAGTAACAAGCGAAAATGGATGGGGAGATCAAAAATATATAGCAACAAAAGAAACATACTGGCAAGTACTAGGACTAGATGAAACAGGGAAAAAACTAATGTTAATTTCACAAAGTCCAATAAAGAAAGAGATGAAAACAAGTGGTACAACAGAAAAATGGGAAAAATCCCCATATCTAGTATTAAAAGGGGCTAAAGGCTATATAAACAGCAAAAAAGTTCTCAATAATATAAGTGGAATATATAGCACAAATTTAGGAACAGCACAAAGCATAACAGCAGAAGAGATAAATAGACTAATAGGAGTAACGGTAGATTATAAAAATAAGAAAGTATACGCGAATTCAAACCCAAACACAAATCTAGATATATTACAAGTACTTGGAAATCAATATACATATAAAACAGGAGATTATACACCGCAAGGTTATGTAAACAATAAAACGAAGGCGACTGAAGGAACAAAGACCTCCCCGGCAACAGCTTATATGTATGAATGGAGCGGACTAAAAATAGATGCTACATTGCAAAATATGTTATTTGATAAAACTACAAAAGCCGATAAAAATGCAAAATCATATTGGTTGGCGTCTCCTAGTGTGGGGGATGATTCTAACGGTGCGTTCTTTGATCCTGGTAGTGTAGTTAATGGTAAAGTTCAAGTGGCAGGAACACTATTTTTCTCGTACGATGCATGGTGCGCGAACTGTTATGCAGTTAGACCAATAGTATATTTAAATTCAAACATAACTATTGAGGATTTGTATACAATAAATGGACAGGAAGAGGATTGGTCTGCTTATAACAATTCAATACCATTAATACAAGGCTATGGAACTATCAATAGCAAATTAACAAAATAGTATTGCAATGAAAACAATTTTGTGATACAATAAAGCAGTGCATAATAGCACTGCTTTTTAATGGGCAACCATTAAAATCCTTACTTACATTCAATATGTAGGTTATAAATCCATGAGGAGGTGAAAATAATGAATAAATACGAGAGTATAGTCATTATTAATCCAGCTGTTGAAGAAGAAAGAGTTAATGAATTAACAACAAAATTCACAGATATGATTAATAAAGATGGAAAAGTAGAAAAAGCTGAAAATCTTGGTAAAAAGAAATTAGCTTACCCTGTAAAGAAAAATGCAGAAGGTTACTATGTAACATTAAACTTTACAGCAAATCCTAGTTTAATAGCTGAACTAGAAAGAAACTACAGAATTACTGATGATGTTATAAAATATATGACAATCAATGTAGGAGAATAATAAAATAAAAATGGAGGTCACTTATGAACAAAGTAATTTTAATGGGTAGACTAACAAGAGACCCAGAAGTAAGATACACACAAACAAGCAACACATTGGTAGCTTCTTTTTCACTTGCTGTAAACAGAAGATTTGCTAGACAAGGAGAAGAAAGACAAGCAGACTTTATAAACATAGTTGCATGGAACAAAACAGGCGAATTTGTAAGTAAATATTTTAAAAAAGGTCAACAAGTTGCAGTAATCGGAAGATTACAAACAAGAACTTGGGATGATGACAAAGGCCAAAAACATTATATAACAGAGGTAATTGCAGAAGAAGCATATTTTGCAGATAGCAAAAGAGATGGCGCAACAGGAGATTTTGGGGCAAGCTTCGGAACAGATGCAACAGGCTCTGCTGGCGAAAGCTCAGAATTCGAAGTATCATCAGGAGATGACTTACCATTTTAAGCTAAATAATAAAAGTTAGGGGGAAAGACTAATGGCAGATAAAAGACAAAATAGAAGAAATAATGGTGATGAAGATTATAATCCAAAATTTAGAAAAATGAGAAAAAAAGTTTGCCCATTATGTGCAAATAAAGAATTAGTTCTAGATTATAAAAATGCAGATCAATTAAAGAAATTTATCAATGATAAAGGCAAAATATTACCAAGAAGAGCAACAGGAGCTTGTGCTAAACATCAAAGAGATATTACAATAGCAGTAAAAAGAGCAAGACAAATAGCTATATTACCATATACACAAGAGTAATAAGAATAAATGTTACATATATGTAATAATATTGTAATGGAAATATAATTTTAAATAGTTGACTATTTAAAAAAAGAATAGTAAAATTAAAACTGTAAATAATAATAAAAATAATTTAAGAAAAGGAGAACATACATGATGAAACGTAGTTCAAAATTAATTATAGGAATTGTTTTAGCATTAGTAATCGTAGCTAGTTCAACACTTGTATTTGCTGCAAACGATGAAACACCAGCTATCATAATAGGAGGAGATTCATCAAATACACAAAACACAGTGGAAAACACAACAGAGAATACAACTAGCCAAAATTATACTCCTTTAAACACATCAACAACATATAATACTACAAATACAACTAACACATTACCAAAAACAGGAGTAACAGATGGATATGTTGTAGCAATATTAATGGTAGTATGTGCTATATCAGCAATATATGCATACAGAAAAATAAGGGACTATAATATAAAATAATTTAATATATAATTGTTCGTTAAACTATTGACAAAGTTATACATTTGCCAATAGTTTTTTTTTATGTCTTCTCATAGGCCGTTATGATTATTCGGGTTTGCTTTACACTATTACAAGTCATTAGAGTTACAACTCTTTGACCATTAGTATTTTGAGAAGTACAGCTCATATCATCAGAAGAAACTTCTTTTTTATCGACAACAATATAGGAAACGTGAGAACCATTATTTGAATATATATCTACTTGGTCTCCCTGCTTCAGACTACTAATTTTTGCAAAAAAAGTATTGTCTATATAATTATGACCGGCAATACATAAATTTCCAATCTCGTTAGGCAAAGGACCAGCAAATCTGCAAGGAGCAATTTTTAATAATTCCTCGGAAGAACTGGATAAGATGGGATAATCAAGTTTTATTTTATCAATCTTGATAATGCCTACAACAAAAGATTCACTTTTCTTAGGAGAGGAAGTACCATTCAAACTAGTGCTATAAGAAGGTGAGTCTGAATATAAATATGATATAGAATAAGTTGTAGCAAGTTCTTTGGATAAATTGTCTCTTTTCTTGACATCATAAATATAATAAACAAAAACAACTGCAAAACAGAATAATCCTAAAAAAGCTAGGGAAAATAATACTTTAAAAAATATTGAATTTTTCATTTTCTTCATCCTTTTAAACATATATAATTAGTTTGAACAAAAAAATAAAAAAAATTAATAAAATTTCAAAAAAAGATACAATTTATCTTTAATATATGATAGAATAAGGAAGATTAAAATATAACTAGATAAAGGAGTAAAAACATGGCTGAAACCAAGTATAAAAGAATCTTGTTAAAGCTAAGTGGAGAAGCTTTAGCAGGAGAACAGAAAACTGGTGTGGATTCATTTGTATTAGATAGAATCTGCAATGAAATCAAAAGAGTAAAAAAGATGGGAGTTGAAATTGCTATTGTTGTAGGAGGTGGAAATTTCTGGAGAGGCAAAAATAGCAAAGAAATGGAAAGAGCAACATCTGACTATATGGGAATGCTTGCAACAGTAATGAATAGCTTAGCGTTGCAAGATGCATTAGAGGCTCATGGAATGGAAGCAAGAGTTCAGACAGCAATAGAGATGAGACAAATAGCAGAACCTTACATAAGAAGAAAAGCATTGCAACATCTAGAAAATGGAAGAATAGTAATATTCTCTTGTGGAACTGGAAGCCCATATTTTACAACAGATACAGCAGCTGCTTTAAGAGCAACAGAAATAGGAGCAGATGCAATATTAGTTGCAAAAACAATTGATGGAGTATATTCAGCAGATCCAAAGATGGATGCAAGAGCAATAAAATATGATAATATAACTTATCTAGATATATTAAGTAAAAATCTTAAAGTAATGGATTCAACAGCAATATCATTATGTAGAGATAATAGCATTCCGTTAATAGTGTTCGCAATGAGTGAACCAGGAAATATAGAAAAAGCAGTAAAAGGCGAAAAAATTGGAACCTTAGTACAAGGTGAATAAAAGAAAAAGGGGTAAAAAATTATGGATTTTAATAGTATTGAAGAAAAAATGAAAAAAACAATTAGCGTATTTGAGGAAAGTTTATCAGAGGTTAGAGCAGGTCGTGCAAACCCAAATATATTAAACAAAATAACAGTTGATTATTATGGAGTTGCTACTCCAATAAACCAAATAGCAGGAATATCAGTTCCAGAACCAAGAATGATACTTATACAACCTTGGGATATTAGCGTGTTAAAAGAAATTGAGAAAGCAATAAACATAGCCGAGATAGGAATCAATCCTAACAACGATGGAAAGGTTATAAGACTTGCATTTCCAGAATTAACAGAGGAAAGAAGAAAAGACTTAGTAAAAGATATAAGAAAAATAGCTGAAGAATCAAAGGTTGCAATAAGAGCAATCAGAAGAGATGGAATGGACATGGCAAAAACAGCACAAAAAAATAATGAAATGACACAAGATGACTTAACAGCAGCTGAAACAAAAATTCAAAAAATGACAGATACCAAAATTGCAGAAATTGATGAATTATTAGCTAAAAAAGAAAAAGAAATAATGACAGTTTAAAGGAGTTGTGTTTTAATGGAAGAAGATATTTGCAAAGTAATAGATATGGATAATTTACCAGAACATATTGCAATAATTATGGATGGCAACAGAAGATGGGCAAAAGCAAATAAGCTTACAACTGCACAAGGACACAAAGAAGGCGCAGAGAATTTAAAAAGAATATCAAAATATGCAAACAAACTTGGAATAAAATATATGACAGTATATGCGTTCTCAACAGAAAATTGGAAAAGATCACAAGAAGAAGTTGGAGCAATAATGAAACTGCTTAAATTCTACATAATAGACTTCTTTAAATCTAATGATGAAAACATAAAAGTAAGAGTAATAGGAAAAATAGAAGAACTTCCAAAAGAGCTATATAAAGAAATAAAAGAAGTAGAAGAAAAAACAAAAAATAATACAGGAATGGTATTGAATATAGCTTTTAATTATGGTGGGCGTGATGAAATAGTAACAGCAACTAAAAAGATTGCTCAACAAGTATTAAATAATGAAATAAGCATAAAAGATATAAATGAAGAAATGTTTGCTAAAAATTTATATACAGCAAATCAACCAGACCCAGATATGCTTATAAGAACTAGTGGAGAGGAAAGAACAAGCAATTTCTTACCTTGGCAATTATCATATTCGGAATTTATATTCTCACCTAAATATTGGCCAGAATACAGTAATTCGGATTTAATCGAATCAATACAAATATACCAAAAGAGAACTAGGAGATTCGGAGGAAATAAATAGTAACGAAGGGGAATAACAAAATGAAAAGAGTTTTATCAGCAATTATAATATTGCCAATTACACTTGCAGTATTTTTATTAGGAAACGATTATGTTGTAGACGTTTTTGTGGGAATAGTAGCTTTAAGAAGTATATATGAATTATTCCACGCATTTGAACAAAAAGGTTATCATCCTATAAGATGGATAGGATACTTATCTGCAATAGCCATAATGTTCATACATATAATTCCAGAACAATATAGAATAATGCTTGTAACAGGAATTATTGCAGTATCATTATTACTAGCATTTACTCTATTAATAACCAAAAAAACAAAATCAAGTGTAATGGACATAGTAATTACCTGTTTTGGAATTTGTTACATAACATTAATGCTAATGTTTTTATCAATAATTAGAGGATTAAACAATGGCAAGTTCCTAATTTGGTATGTTTTCTTAGCCTCTTGGCTAACAGATGTATTTGCTTACTTAACAGGTAAAGCAGTTGGAAAACATCATTTTACAGATATTAGCCCAAATAAAACAATAGAAGGATGTATAGGGGGAACTTTAGGAGCTACTATACTGATAGTAATATATACAATTTTGCTAAATAAGTTTGCGGGATTTGATATAAATGTAATAATAGCTGGTTTAGTAGGAATATTGCTAAGTATAATAGGCCAAATAGGAGATCTATCAGCATCTTGCATAAAAAGACACGTTGGAATAAAAGATTATAGTGACCTTATACCAGGACACGGTGGTATGGTTGACAGATTAGATAGCGTAATTTTTATAGCACCATTTGCATATGCATTTTTAATAATGCTATAAGAGGAGAATTAAATAAATGAAAGATAATGTAAAACTTGATGTAGCAATAGAAATAGTATCTAGTAAATTAGCAGAGGCAATAAAAAATAAAGATAGAGAAAAATCTGCAAGATTGTTAAAATTGAAAAAACAAGCCTACTTAGGAAACCAAGAAGTAATAGATATGCTAACAAAAAATAAATAATAAAGGATGTAAAATATGAACTTAGAAGAGGCGTTAGAAAAATTTGGACTAAAACTCTCAGATGAGGATAAAGAGCAGGATTTGGAAAGGTATAACGAAGATAGTCAAAAGTTTCAAAGAATGTTAGAAGAATCTAAACTACATACATTTGGACTAAATAGCCCTGCAACAACAGAAAGAAAGGTAGCCGTTGTATTAGCGGGACAAATAGGGGGAGGCAAAAGTAGTTTAGTTGTAGACTCAGCTTTCAAATTGAATCAAATTGGTCAAGATGTTGTAATAATAGATGATGATCAATATAGAAACTATTATCCAGAGGCAAACAAAATAAATAGAGAAGTCCCAGAATATTTTGTTCCAATAAGTGCAACTGGCTCAAATCCAGTTACTCCATTAGTTATGCAAGAAGCCGTTGATAGAGGATATAATTTTGTATTTGATGGAACAATGAAGAATAGAAGAATATTAGATACAATGAAAACTTGGCCGGAACACTACCAAAAAATAGTTAAAGTAATTGCAACATCAGATATAGAAAGCTTGCTTTCGATGTTTGAAAGACATGATGCAATGATGAGTATAGGCGAGAATTCAAGACTTGTGGGAGTGGATGCCCACAATGCAACTTATGAAGGCGTACCAGAAACTCTAGGAATATTAGAACAAGAGAAATTGGCAGATAGAATAGAAGTATATGTAAGAGGAAAAGACGCAAGAAAGCCAAAGATGGTATACAGTTCTGACTGGCAAGAAAATATATATGAAACAGCAAAAGAAGCATTACTAGCAGAAAGAAGAAAAGACAGACAAAGAGCTAGAACAACCATAGAAAGAAGATTGTACAACATAAAAAATCCTCATTCTAGAGTATTGTCACAAACAGAAATTGACAAAATATCGGAGTTGGAAAGTCAACTACGACAAATTGAACAAGAGATGGAATCTATGGAGAGAAATGATCCGGATTCACAAGATAGATAGGAGGCAAATTTGATAAGCACATTGTTGTCAATAATAAAAATTGTGTTCTTATTAGGACTGTTAATAGGGATACATGAAACAGGACATTTTTTAGTAGCAAAATTATGCAAAGTGAAAGTAAATGAATTTGCAATAGGATTTGGACCAACAATATGGAAAAAACAAAAGAATAATACAGAATACGAATTAAGACTAATACCATTAGGCGGATTCGTACGAATGGAAGGAGAAGAAGAACGTTCTGAAGAAGAAGGTTCTTTTAGCAAGGCAAGTATTCCAAAAAGAATAGCGATTGTGGCAGCAGGAGCAATAGTAAATATTGTTTTTGCAATTATAGTATATTTTATATTATTTGCAACAATGATAGAAATTCCGGACAATACATTTACATCAAAAATAAACTTTGCAGCTACAGAAACAGGAGAATTTGTATTTACAACAATAGACGGACTTAGAATGTTATTTACTGGTCAAACATCGACAGCACAACTTATAGGACCAGTAGGAATATCAGAAGTGGTAGCACAAACACAAGGAATAAAAGAATTTATATATATGTTAGCGGTAATATCAATTTCATTGGGAGTAACAAATTTAATACCATTTCCACCTCTTGATGGAGGAAAAATATTATTGCTAATAATTGAAGCAATAAGAAAGAAACCATTAAAAGAAGAAACTGAAATCAAAATTCAGTTATTAGGATTTGCAATACTAATAGTATTAGCATTAGTAGTAACATATCAAGACATTATAAAAATAATACACTAACAAAAGAAAAAATAATTGTAATACTTAAATGGGGGCAAAAGTATATGGAGGAACTAAAAAATCCTAAAACAGTTAAAGAAGTATTTAAAGACTACAATTCAAATAGCTTTGAGCTAAGTGGAGCAAAAGTTATAGGGGTTAATTTATATAAAAGGAAAAGCTTGCTAGAGGTAAATATACAATCTAACAAGCTTATTGGAATTTTGGATATTTTAGAATTTGAAAAATATATGGAAAAAAGATTTTTTCTAAAAGATGCAAAACTTAAAATAAAATATGAACTAGAAAATGAAGAAAATATATCAGAAAAAATAGAAAAAGAATGGACAAGCATAATCCAATATTTATCATATAAACATCCAATAGCGAAAGCATTCTTGAAAAATAGTACAATAATAATCGAAAATAATAAAATCAATGTAACACTTATATTAAGTGGTAAAGAATTTCTAGAAGGCAATAAATTTAACGAAATATTTGCCGAAACATTAGAAAACATATATGGTAAAAAATATGCAATAGAATATAAGGAAGAACTTTCTGGAAATAATGAGTATAAGCAAAAACAAGAGAAACTAGAACAAGATGAAATAATCAACTTGACAAAAGACAACAAAGAAGTAAGTAGTGAAGCAAAACAGCCAAAGCCAGTTAAACAAAATTATAGTAATAAACAATATCAAAATAATAAGGCTCCGGCAAAAGAAGCACCAAATATGCCACCGCCACCTCCTTTACCACCAGAAGAAGAAAATGGAGAAACTCCTTTAATATATGGAAGAAATTTAAATTTAAAAGATCAAATTTCGAAGATTCAAGACATATCTGTGGACAGTGGTAATGTTGTAATAGAAGGAAAAATATTGCAAGTTGAATTAGATGCAAAAGATGATGACATCAACCTAGGAATAAAAGTAAGAGAATTAAAAACAGGAAAACAATTAATTATATTTAGTGTATATGATGGAACAAATACAATTGATTGTAAGATATTTGCAACAGCAGAAAGAGCTGACGGAATAAAAAAGAGATTAAAGAATTGTGCAAAAATTAGAATCGCAGGAACAGCTCAATTTGACCCATATGCAAAACAGCTAGGAGTGCTAGTCAACACGGCAATAGAAATGCCAGAAGAAAAGAAAAATGCAAGAACAGATAATGCACCAGTAAAGAGAGTAGAGTTGCATATGCATACTCAAATGAGCACAATGGATGGAATAACACCAACTAAGAATCTGTTAAAGAGAGCAATGAAATGGGGAATGAAATCTATTGCAATCACAGATCATGGAAGTGTACAAGCATTCCCAGATGCACACAAAATGTTAGGTGTTAATAATCCTGATATGAAGGTTCTATATGGAATGGAAGCATATTTGGTACCAGACAAAGTGCCTTGTGTATCAAACTCAAAAGGACAAAGTCTTGATACTACATACTGTGTACTAGACCTAGAAACAACAGGATTTTCTTTTAGAACAGAAAAGATTACAGAAATAGGAATAATGAAGGTTAAAAATGGAGAAGTCATTGATGAATTTGAATGCTTTGTAAATCCAGAGAAGCCTATTCCACAACGTGTTGTGGAAGTAACACACATAACTGATGACATGGTAAAAGATGCAGAAACTATAGATAAAGTACTACCAAAAGTATTGGAGTTTGTTGGAGACAGTGTAATAGTAGCACACAATGCAGATTTTGATGTTGGATTCTTAAAATATAACGCAAAGCAGTTAGGTTTATCTTTGGAAAATACATACTTAGATACATTAAGACTTGCAAAAGAATTATTCCCAGATTATAAAAAATACAAACTAGGAGTAATTGCAGAAAATCTTGGAATAGAAGTATTAGTAGCGCATAGAGCATTAGATGACGTTGATACAACAGTTAAAGTATTTAAAGTTATGATAGAAAAGCTAAAAGCAAAAGGCGCAGAAACTCTTGATGATATAGAAAATGTATTTGGAAATACAGTAAACTATAAAAAGCTAAAAAGCTTCCACGCAATAATACTTGCAAAAGATTATGTTGGATTAAAGAATCTATATAAACTAGTATCAATATCACACTTGGATTATTTCTATAAAAAACCATTAGTGCTAAAATCAATATACCAAAAGTATTCGGAAGGACTAATATTAGGTAGTGCTTGTGAGGCAGGAGAACTATATCAAGCAATAGAAATGGGTAAAGATGATGAAGAAATCGAAGCAATAGCAAGAGATTACGATTATCTAGAAATTCAACCAACTGGAAATAATATGTTCTTAGTAAGAAATGGTGTAGTGCCAAATGTAGAGGCACTTCAAGATATAAATAGAAAAATAGTTGAATTAGGTGAAAAACTTGATAAACTAGTAGTTGCAACTTGTGACGTGCATTTTATGGATCCAGAGGATGAAATATATAGAAGAATATTAGAGGCAGGACAGGGGTATGCAGACTGCGATTTACAAGCACCATTATATTTGCGTACAACAGAAGAAATGCTAGAAGAATTTAGCTATTTGGGAGAAGAAAAAGCTTATGAAGTAGTTGTAACGAACACAAATAAAATTGCAGATATGTGTGAACAAATAAGCCCAATTTCTCCAGAGAAATGTCCTCCATATATCAATGACTGTGAGAAAACAATTAAAGAAATAGCATACAACAAAGCACACGAATTATATGGAGATCCTCTACCACAAATAGTAGAAGAAAGACTAGACAAAGAGTTAAACTCTATTATAAAAAATGGATTCTCCGTTATGTACATCATAGCTCAAAAGTTAGTTTGGAAATCAAATGAAGATGGATATATAGTAGGTTCCAGAGGATCTGTTGGTTCATCATTTGTCGCAAATATGACAGGTATAACAGAAGTAAATTCACTACCACCACATTATAGATGTCCAAATTGTAAATATTCTGACTTTACAGATTATGGATTCAAAAACGGATTTGACTTACCAGATAAAGATTGTCCGAAATGTGGACACAAATTAGCAAAAGACGGAATAGACATCCCATTTGAAACATTCTTAGGATTCAATGGAGATAAAGAGCCAGATATAGACTTAAACTTCTCAGGAGAATACCAGGCAAAAGCTCACAAATATACAGAAGTAATATTTGGAAAAGGAACAACATTCAAAGCTGGAACTGTTGGTACAGTAGCTGGTAAAACAGCAATGGGATATGTTAGAAAGTACAACGAAGAAAGAGGAATACCAATAAACAACTCTGAAGTAATAAGAGTTGCGCAAGGCTGTACAGGAATAAAAAGAACAACAGGACAGCACCCTGGAGGAATTATAGTTGTACCAAAAGGTAGAGAAATATACGAGTTTACACCAGTACAACATCCGGCAGATGACCCAACATCAGACATAATAACAACACACTTTGATTACCACTCGATAGATCAAAACCTATTGAAGTTAGATATTCTAGGACACGATGATCCTACAATGATAAGAATGTTATTTGATATAACAGGACAAGATCCAACAAAAGTTCCGCTAGATGACAAAGAAACAATGTCAATATTTAGTTCAACTGAAGCTTTAGGCGTTACACCAGAACAAATACACAGTGAAGTGGGAAGCTATGGAGTACCAGAGTTTGGAACAAAATTCGTTAGAGGAATGTTAGTAGACACAAGACCAAAAACATTTGAAGAATTAATTCGTATATCAGGACTATCACACGGTACTGATGTGTGGTTAAACAATGCACAAACATTAATAAATGAAGGAACAATAAAACTGGACGAAGCAATATGTACCAGAGATGATATAATGATATATCTAATAAAAGAAGGATTACCACCACAAAAGGCCTTCAAAATAATGGAGTTTGTACGTAAAGGAAAACCATCAAAAGATCCAGAAAAATGGAAAGAACACGAAGCAACAATGAGAGAATACAATATTCCGGAATGGTATATAGGCTCTTGTAAAAAGATAAAATACATGTTCCCAAAAGCACACGCAGCGGCATATGTTACAAACGCGTTCAGAATAGCGTGGTTCAAAGTTCATATTCCAAAAGCATATTATGCAGCATATTTTACAATAAGAGCAGATGCTTTCGACAGCGATATAATGTGCCAAGGAGTAGAGAGAGTAAAAAATAAAATGAAAGAAATAGAACTTGCAGGAAAAGCAGCAACCAAAAAAGACCAAGATACATATGGTGTATTAGAAATAGTATTAGAGATGTATGAAAGAGGACTAAACTTCTTACCAATAGATTTATACGAATCAGACAGTGTTAAATTTAAAGTAGAAGAAGATGGAATAAGACCACCTCTAAACAGTATTCCGGGACTTGGAACGGTTGCAGCACAGGGAATACAGTCTGCAAGAGAAGATGGCGAGTTTATGTCCATAGATGACCTAAAAATAAGAGCAAAAGTTGGAAAATCAGTAATAGAAATATTAACAAATGCAGGTTGTCTAAAAGGAATGAGCCAAAGCAATCAAATGAGTCTATTTGCGTAAAATGGTATAATTTGTAAAAAAATGAAAGAAAAATATTGTACACAATTAAAAGAAATCGTTGAAACTTAAGTGAAAATAAAGTATAATAAAAACATCCTTTTCATAAAGGAAATCTTTTTGAAGGGGGTGAACAATTTGTCATCTTATGAATTGATTTGGCGTCTTATAGTTTTATTATTACTAAGTAATAATGATTTAGAAGATAGTCAAAAAACTCAGGATTAGTGCAAAGCTAGTCAAGGCGGTCTGGTCAACCGCTTTATTTTTTGCAAAAAAAAATGAGATATGTGGTCAACATATCTCGAGCAATTGTCATCTTATAAATAACTCTATTGCTTAAGCTAAATATAGTATACTATACTTTTTATTATATGTCAATATTTTTTTTATATTCATTTTTTTGTGTTCTAAAGAATCTTAAATAAAATTGCTTGACTTTTTAGCCTAAATAAAGATATACTTAAAATAAGTACGAGGAAAATTAATAATGGAAATAAACAACATTTTTACAATAAAAAATTTAATAATTTATTTAGTTGCGATTAATTTAATTGCTTTCTTAGCAATGCTTATAGATAAAAAGAAAGCAGAAAAAGGAAAATGGAGGACCAAGGAGGCAACACTACTTACGTTAGCACTAATAGGAGGAAGTATAGGAGAAATAATAGGAATGTATGTGTTTCATCATAAAACACAAAAACCAAAGTTCTTTATAGGAGTTCCAGTTATAATAGTGCTTCAAATATTATTAATAATAGCAATAAACTTATAGGAGGCAAAACCAATGAGAGAAATAAAAATTAATGGAGTGTACAAACATTTTAAGGGAGATTATTATCTAGTGCAAGATGTTGCAAACGATTCTGAAACAAAACAACCATTTGTTGTATACAGAAGATTATATGGAGATGGAAGCTTATGGATAAGACCATTAGAAATGTTTTTAAGTGAAGTAGATCACGAAAAATATCCAAATGTAAAACAAAAATACAGATTTGAGCTACAAGAAATAGAGAGTGTAGCAAAGAATTTCAAAAAATAAAAAAATAGACAGTTTTAAGTGAGCCATAATAAAGGAACAATTAGAACTGTCTATAATTGTGCTATTTTTAAGAAAATAAGTTCGTAAAATAGACATAATTTATTAAATAAAAAATAAAAAGTTTACAATAAATAGATTAACAATAATACCTGTGCAAAGCTCGAAAATGAAACCCTTGCTACAAAGTTATTCACAGGGTTATCCACATTATCCACAGCCCTGTGTATAGTTAACCATAAAAAATACAAAATAATAACAGTAAACATAAACTGAAATCTTGACAATCTTAAAATATCGTGGTAATATAATATATATTATAAATAAAGTGCGTTGAAAAAGAAAAAATATATTTAAAATTCTAGAGAGTTGGGAATGGTGGAATCCAATAATTAACAAATATATGGGGAGCTTTGGAGCATATTATTAATTAAGGTGTAAGTTAGTAAAATAACTTAAACTAGGGTGGAACCGCGTAAGTATTAAACTTTCGTCCCTAGCATTTAAAAGTGCTAGGAATGGAAGTTTTTTTGATTATATACCATTCTTTAAAGCACAATACTATAACTACAAAAGGAGGAATTATTATGGTAGATAGTATGGAAAAAATAGTAGCTCTTTGCAAGAGCAGAGGATTTGTATATCCAGGTTCAGAAATATATGGAGGATTAGCTAACTCTTGGGATTACGGTCCTTTAGGAGTAGAACTAAAAAACAATATCAAAGATGCTTGGAGAAAAAAGTTTATACAAGAGAATAAATACAATGTAGGACTTGATGCTTCAATATTAATGAATCCAGAAACTTGGGTAGCAACAGGACACGTAGCAGGATTCAGTGACCCACTTATAGATTGCAAGGATTGTAAAACAAGACATAGAGCAGACAAACTAGTAGAAGAATGGTCTCATAGTCAAGGAAAAGATATAGTTGCAGATGGTTGGACAGATGAACAACTAGTCGACTATATAAATGATAATAAAATACCTTGTCCAAACTGTGGAAAAACAAACTTCACAAATATAAGAAAATTCAACTTAATGTATAAAACATTCCAAGGAGTAACAGAAGACTCTTCTGCACAAATATACTTAAGACCAGAAACAGCACAAGGTATATTTGTAAACTTCAAAAATGTAATTCGTACAACTAGAAAGAAATTACCAATGGGAATAGGACAAATTGGTAAAGCCTTCAGAAACGAAATTACACCAGGAAACTTTACATTTAGAACAAGAGAATTTGAACAAATGGAATTAGAATTTTTCTGTGTACCAGGAACAGACTTAGAATGGTTTGAATATTGGAGAAAGTTCTGCAAAGATTTCTTATTAAGTTTAGGAATGAAAGAGGAAAATATAAGACTTCGTGATCATGATAAAGAAGAACTTGTATTCTACAGCAAAGCTACAACAGACATAGAATTTAAATTCCCATTTGGTTGGGGAGAACTATGGGGAATAGCTGACAGAACAGATTATGACCTAACAAGACATATGGAACATTCTAAACAAGACTTATCATATCAAGATCCAGAAACAAACGAAAAATTCGTACCATATGTAATAGAACCATCATTAGGATGTGATAGAGCTATGCTTGCAATCTTATGCAATGCTTATGAAGAAGAAGATTTAGGAGAAGGTGACTCTAGAGTTGTATTACACTTACATCCAACACTTGCACCTTACAAAGTAGCAATACTTCCTCTTTCTAAGAAATTATCAGACAAATCACAAGAAGTATATGAAATGCTTTCAAAAGACTTTATGTGTGATTATGACGAAGCAGGAAGTATAGGAAAAAGATATAGAAGAGAAGACGAAATAGGTACACCATATTGCGTAACAATTGATTTTGATACACTAGAAGATGGAAAAGTAACTGTAAGAGATAGAGATACAATGGAACAGGAAAGAGTTGCAATTGCTGATTTGAAAAATTGGCTAACAGAAAAAACAGAATTTTAATATTTTTCGCCCGAGAGAGATAAACTTCTCGGGCGAATTTTTAATATTGTATATTTTATTCTTTTATGATACAATGTTGCCAGAAAACAAAAGGAGGAAAAAATATGTCAAAAATTAAAGGCTTTTTCCAAAGCGTTGTTATAAACTACAAAAACAGTTTTAAACAATACACCGCAACAAATATCGTAATAATAGTAACAACATTATTTTTAGTATTTGCGTATAACAGCTTAGCAGGAACGATAATAAATAAAACATTAACAATAGCAATTATATCAGCTGTAAACTTTTTTGCATGTGAGACATATCTAAAAAAATCATGGCAAAGAGGAGCGTCATATGTTGCAAGTATAGTAATAGCAATACTTTTTGAAAAACTAACATTTTCGAATACTTCAATAGGAATTACAAGAATCTGCATAGGATACTTGATTATAGTATTTTTAGTTGGACTAATGCAAGCAATTAAAAATACAAAAGCAGATGTTGGAGAATACTCTGTAAAGGTATTAAAAAATCTTTTAAATGTAGGAATTGTTTATGCAATTATAAATATAGGGCTTACTTTAATTTCGTTAATATTTATATCACTAATATTAAGTTATAATGGCTTTGGACTATTAGGAAGATTACAAATAGCTTTGTTTGGACTTTTAGTATTACCAGCAAGTTTAGTAGCAATAACAGAGATAAAACAAGATTTTTCAAAATTTATAAAAGCTATTATATTGTATATAATGCTACCACTGACATTACTTGCAACAGCAATAATTTACATATATATGGCAAAAATATTTATAATAAGGGAAGTGCCAGCAAATTCAATATTTAGAATAATAACAGGATTATTTATAGTAGCTTTCCCTGTATGGGTAATGATAGATGCATTTAAAAAAGAATCGAAAATAGTAGAGAACATATGCAAAATATTGCCAATAGCATTTATTCCATTTTTACTACTGCAAACATATTCGATATGTGCACGTATAGATGGCAATGGACTTACACCAAGCAGATATATTGGAATAGCATTTATAGTATTTGAAGCAATAGCAATTTTCTTATCATTATATAAAGAACGAAAATATCTAATCCATACAATAACAACTGCGATAGCACTAATAGCAATATCAACAATACTTCCAGTTGTAAATATGGAATCAGCGTCTAATATAAGCCAAGCGAATAGATTAAAAAGAGCGTGGAGAGAAAATCAATCTTTTAGCGAACTTTCAGAAGATAATAAAAAGATTGCATGTAGTGCTTACATATATTTAAGCGACCAAAAAAATGCAAAAAAATATATTCCTAATTATATTGATGAGGAAGAAATTAACGAATATATGACAAGTAAGAAAGATGGCTATGAGTCTGATTTATATAGTACAAGTGTTAAATATCCTGAAATGTATATAATTGGAGAAGAGGAATTTATACCGGTTGGAGAATATAAGTATATTAAAAAGACTTACAGCTCAACATATGACAAATCAATTAATGGAATGAAAGATTTTGAATTAACAAATTCGATAAAAGTTGATTTTAAAGAGTTTGTAAATAATATAATAAAAGCAAGAGAAACGAGTGAAAAAAACGCAAATGATTATATAGAAGCAAATAAAATAATAAAAATAGACGATAATGCAGATTTTTATATAACAGATTTAGATTTGACATATAAAAATGAACAAATTCGTTTCTTTTCAGTAGATGGATATATATTAAAAAAATAAAGAAAAGGCCAATGGAAAATTTCCATTGGCTCTTATTAAATTTCTCCATTTATTAATTTGTTGTAACAATTTCTACAAACAGGCAAATATTGTGAATCGCCAACAACAATATCATTGTCTTTTTTTCCTTTAAAGTAGGTAAATACAGCTTCTTCAGATTTACATACTTCACAAATAGAAGTCATAATTTCAACATTGTCAGCTATACACATAAGATCACCCATTTTACCAAATATCTTTTTTTCCGAGGTCAGATTAAGCCCAGCAATATAAAACTTCTTTCCGGAAGAAGCCATTTTATCTATAACATGTACATCGCCATTCAAAAATTGAAACTCATCAATAAAATAAGAGTCAGCATCGTATTTTTCTATTTCAGAAATATCCTGAATATTAATAGCTTTTACAGAATTTCCGGCCCTAGTTGAAATAACATTATCGCCAGCTCTGTCGTCTAATAAAGGTTTGAAAACCTTTATATCTTTACCAGCTATTAATTGTCTCTTTAGCTCATTAAAAATTTTTTGACTTTTTCCACATTTCATTGGTCCTGTATATACATTGATGAATCCCATTTCATTTTCTCCTTATGTTTAAACTCGCTCCCTTAATATATATTTAATTTCAAATTTAATCAAGTCTTTTTTGAAAAAATGTGTAAATGTAATAAATCAAAAAGTGATAAGTTTGACTATTAATCATTTTAAAAGAAATATTGTAATTTGGTACCTAAAATGATATAATGAATTATGCAAAAAACAGTAAAGAAGGATGAAAAATGAACGATAATATTGTAATTAAAGGTGCGAAAGAACACAATTTAAAAAACATAGATTTAACAATTCCAAGAAACAAACTTGTTGTATTAACAGGGCTTTCAGGTTCGGGAAAATCGTCACTTGCATTTGATACTTTATATGCAGAAGGACAAAGAAGATATGTAGAAAGTCTATCTTCTTATGCAAGACAATTTTTAGGAATGATGGAAAAACCAGAAGTTGAGTCGATAGAGGGACTATCTCCTGCAATTTCAATAGACCAAAAAACTACATCAAGAAATCCTCGTTCAACAGTTGGAACTGTAACAGAGATATATGATTACATTCGTTTATTATATGCAAGAATTGGAGAAGCATATTGCCCTATTTGTGGTAAAAAAATTGAGAAACAAACAATAGATCAAATAGTAGATAATATATTAGAACTTGAAGAAGGGACAAGAATTCAAATTTTTGCCCCTGTTGTTCGTGGTAGAAAAGGCGAGTTTGTAAAGCAATTAGAAGATTATCAAAAGGCTGGATTTGTAAGAGTTAGAATAGATGACCAAATGTACGAGTTTGGAGAAGATGAAATCAACTTAGACAAGAATAAAAAGCATAATGTAGATTTGGTAGTTGATAGACTAATTATAAAACCAGATATTCGTTCTCGTTTAACAGAGTCAGTTGAAACAGCGATGCAATATGCAAATAACTTAGTAACAGTTGCTATTGTTGGAAAAGGAGAGAAAATATATAGTCAAAATTATGCTTGTACTGACTGTGGAATAAGTTTTGGAGAGCTTACTCCTAGAATGTTCTCGTTTAATAATCCATATGGAGCTTGTCCAGAGTGTACAGGAATTGGTTATTTAATGAGAATAGATGAAGACTTAATTATTCCAGATAAAAATAAAACTTTATATGATGGAGTAAAAGCTTTTGGTGCAAGTACAATGAAAAAAGGCGACACAATGGCAAAAATGTATTTTGAGAGTGTTGCTAAACATTATAAAGTTAAAATAAAAGATGTTCCAATAAAGAAACTACCAAGAGATTTCTTGAATAAGATTTTATATGGAACAGGAGATGAAGAAATCAACTTTGAGTATACATCAGCTGCTGGTACAAGAAAATATACAGCACCATTTGAGGGTGTTATTCCAACATTAGAGAGAAGACACAATGAGACAAAATCTAATGGAATGAGATCTTTTTATGAGATGTATATGAGCGAGTCGCCTTGTCTTGCTTGTCATGGAGCTAGATTAAGAAAAGAAAGTTTATCTGTAAGAGTTGGCGATAAAAACATAAATGAGCTAACAGATATGTCAATAGATAAAATAAAAGATTATCTAAACTCATTAGAATTATCAGAAAAAAATGCAATGATAGCTGAACAAATTATGCAAGAATTGAATAAGAGATTACAGTTCTTAATAGATGTTGGATTAGATTATTTAACTCTATCTAGACCAGCAGGAAGTTTGTCAGGAGGAGAGGCACAAAGAATTAGACTTGCAACTCAAATTGGAGCAGGACTTACAGGAGTGTTATATATTTTAGACGAACCAAGCATAGGACTTCATCAAAGGGATAATGATAAATTAATTGCAACTCTTAAAAAGCTTAGAGATTTAGGAAACTCAGTTATAGTCGTAGAACACGATGAAGATACAATGTATGCTGCAGACCAAATTATAGATATAGGACCAGGTGCAGGAGTCCACGGTGGTTATGTAATGGCACAAGGAACTGTAGAAGAGGTTAAGAATTCTCCAAATTCAATAACAGGAGATTATTTAAGTGGAAGAAAACAGATTCTAGTTCCAAAACATAGAAGAAAATCTAATGGAAAATCTATAGAAATAGTGGGAGCAGAAGAACACAACTTAAAAAATATAACAGTAAAATTCCCATTAGGACAATTTATTTGTGTAACAGGTGTATCAGGCTCAGGTAAGTCAACCCTAGTAAATGAAATTTTGTATAAAACTATAGCAAGAGATTTAAATGGCTCAAATGAAAAGCCAGGAAAATGTAAAGAAGTAAAAGGCTTGTTAAACATAGATAAAATAGTAAACATAGACCAATCACCAATAGGAAAAACTCCTCGTTCAAATCCAGCAACTTATACAGGAGTATTTGACTTAATTAGAGACATCTTTGCAGAGATGAATGAGTCAAAATTAAGAGGATATGATAAAGGAAGATTTAGCTTTAACGTTTCAGGTGGAAGATGTGAAGCTTGTAATGGTGATGGAGTTCTAAAAATAGAAATGCACTTTTTATCAGATATATATGTTCCTTGTGAAGTTTGTCATGGAAAGAGATATAACAAAGAAACTCTAGAAATAAAATATAAAGGAAAATCTATTGCAGATGTATTAGATATGACAGTTGAAGAAGCATTAACATTCTTTGACAAGATTCCAAGAATCAAATCTAAGATACAGACATTATATGATGTTGGACTTGGATATATCAAATTAGGACAACCTTCTACTACACTATCAGGAGGAGAAGCACAAAGAGTAAAACTTGCAACAGAGCTTTCTAAAAAAGCAACAGGAAAAACACTATATATTTTAGACGAGCCTACAACAGGACTTCACATAGCGGATGTTCATAAATTAGTAGATATATTGCAAAGATTAGTTGACACGGGAAATTCTGTTATAGTAATAGAACATAACTTAGATTTAATCAAAACTTGTGATTATATTATAGATTTAGGACCAGAAGGTGGAGAAAAAGGTGGAGAGATACTTTGTGTTGGAACACCTGAACAAATAGTAAAAAATGAGAAGAGCTATACAGGAAAATTTTTAAAGAAATATTTAAAAAGATAAAAGTTGAGAGAAATCTCAGCTTTTTATTTTAGAAAATTGGGAAAACTTGAAAAAATTTATAAAATGTGATATTATATTTTATGTAGACAAGACACATTTAGCAGGGAAACCAATTATTTTTGGTTTTCAAAAATCTCTTTAGAAAGGAAGGCAATACAAACTAGTTGGAACATTTTTTTATACTGTAAAACGAAGAGAGGAGCGTGTTAAAAAGTGCAAGCGGTTATTTCCTTAAGCAAAGAAGCTTTGAGATTGCTTGAAAAGGCAGACGAGCTAACTCGGATTCATGAGTTGAGCAAAATATGCGAAGAAGCAATCATACGCTGTTTGCTACGGTCAGATAAGGATTTCCATGAACTGATCGAAAGGCATGTGAACGCGACTGCACGTCTTGAACTTTTGCTTAACGAAACCTTAGATGGTAAAGCGTTAGAGTTAGCATTAGACAGACCTGACGAAAGACAGCAGGAAAAGCTCGAAAGCATTCTTAATGCTAGCGGAGAAACAAAAGTCACTGCAGATAAGTTTGAAAGTATAGCAACTGAAAAGTTGTTATATGCAGCTTTCATAGCTACTGAGGAAGAAAGAGAGACAATTCGAATTGATGACATTATCTACGCCTTTATGGTTCAAATGTCAGACAACATGAAACAGCTTTTTTTAAAGTCTAAAGCAGACCTTGAAAAAATTGAAGCTGAAATCAAAGGCAAAGAGGCACCATTTGAATTGCCGGAGGACATGAGAGACTTTGCAAGAGTCTTGAATGATGAATTCGCGGACGGCGAAGAATGCCCGATTTGCGGGAGAGAAGCTGAGCTTGATCAAATTTGGACTACTATGTCCAAAAAGAGCAAGAGAAATGCGATTCTTCTTGGAAAACCCGGCGTAGGCAAATCTTCAATCATCTACAAGCTGACGTCGGACATTGTCAGACACATGTGCCCGAAACAGTTTGAGGGGTTCAAGGTAATCTCTTTGGATGTAACATCTATTATTGCAGGAACCAAGTATCGTGGTGACGCAGAAAAGAGGTTCAAAGAGATAATTGACTTCGCAAAAAACAACGATGATGTGATTTTATTTATTGATGAAATTCACATGATTGTGGGAGCGGGAAACACTGGTAAAAACCAGAATCAGGGCTTCTCAAATGCTCTCAAGCCACTTCTTGCAGGAGATTCTGCGCGAATAATTGGGGCAACCACCACTGAGGAGTACGATGAAGTGTTCGAAGAGGACGGCGCTCTTAGGAGAAGGTTTCAGACAATTTATGTTGATGAACCTTCAAATGAAGAAGTTTATCCGATGCTCAGAGAATCCATCAAGCAGCTGGCGGATTTCCACAGGGTAAGCATCTCCAAAAAAATGGCGGAGATTGCTGTTCTTTACTCTTCCTGCTTTAACTATACTATTGCAAATCCGGATAGGACGAGGGATTTAATTGATCTTTCTATGGCAGTAGCAAAAAGGGAAGGCAAAGAAAGAGTTACGCGGAACATGATTCTTAAGAACTTCGAATCTCACTTTAACAGATTTACGAAGATGAGTAAGATGGAGAAATTAAGAACAGCCTACCATGAAATTGGGCATTACATCATGTGGCATGAGAGTGACTATCTGACAGATAGAAGAGTTGTTGCAGTTTCCATTATTCCTACTGAACACTATGCTGGTGTTAATGTGTTTGAAGACACAAGGCGCTTTTCGAGTGATGACATGAGGTATTTCATTGACCTGATTGCATTACACTTGGCAGGCAGAGTGGCAGAAAAGGAGTACACGGATACTTTTTCAGCAGGAGCTTCTTCAGATCTTCGAAAAGCAACCAAAGTCGCTTATAGAATCGTTGCAAGATACGGAATGAGCGAGTTTGGCAGAAATCGAATTTATCTGCAAGATGATGATTATCAAATGCAGTCTTCAAAGACCATTGATGAAATAAACGAGGAAATTGATAATATCATCAAGAGGGCCTATGAGAGAGCCGAGAGCGTTATCAAAGAAAACAAGACCCTTCTGGACCTTTTAGCAGAAAAGCTTTCTGTTCGGGGAATTTTACCCGAAGAAGAACTGGAAACTATCGTAGAGGAACAAAAAGTAGAAGTATAACACGTACAAAGTAGCAGGGGACATTTCTCCTGCTACTTTTATGTGCGAAAGATAGTTTGCGTTGACATATATGTGTTAAATGCAATATAATAAAGTAGCAAATAAAAAATGGAGATGATAGAATGAATAATATAGTAATTGGAGTAGAAGGTTTAGTTGGTTCGGGGAAAACTTCTCTATGTAGAGAACTACTAAAAATGATTCCAAATAGCATAATATTACACGGAGGAAATTTGTATAGAGGAATAGTCTTTGCACTAATGAACTCAGGAATGAATCCTACTCAAATGAAAGAATCGCATAATATTGATATACGCAAAGTTATGGAAATGCTAAAAGTTAGCATTAAAATAGTAAATAATGAAAGTGTTGTTTTTGTTGATGGAGTGGAAATAAACGAAGAAAAACTTCAATCAGACAAAACATCAATGTCAGTGTCAAAAATAGCAAAAGAAGCTGATAACACGAAGTTATATTCATTTGCAAAAACATTAATAGATAACTACAAAAAACAATATAATGTAATAGTGTCTGGAAGAGATTTAATGAAAATATATCCAGAATTAAATTATCACTTTTTTGTAATAGCAGATATAGAAACTAGAGTAGAAAGAAAAATGAGCCAATATAAAGGAACAGAAATTTCTAAGGAAGAATTGAAAAAACATATAGAAGAAAGAGATAAATTACAAGCAGAAGCAGGATATTATAAAATTTATGAGAACACTATAAAAGTAGATGTTACAGAATGCAAAAATGCAAAAGAATCTGCTGAAAAAGTATTAAGCTTTATTAAATTGTAGGGGGATAGTATGGAATATATAAATAAAAAATTAGAGGAGTTTAATAAATTTTTAGATTCTAAAAAGGTTGCTATAATAGGAATGGGAGTCAGCAATCTTCCATTGTTAGATTACTTTTATGATAAAAACGCAAAAGTTACAGTGTTTGATAAAAACACTCCATCAGATGAAATTATGGAGAAAATAAATAAATATAGATATGAAGTTGAAATAGGAGAATATAATTTATCAAGATTAAATGGATTTGATATTGTATTCAGATCGCCAAGTGTTTTGCCAACAAGAGAAGAATTAGTGACAGCAGCCAATAAAGGAGCTATAATAACATCTGAAATTGAGATGGTATTAAAACTTGCACCTTGCAAAATAATAGGAGTTACAGGAACAGAGGGAAAAACAACAACTACATCAATAATATATGAAATATTAAAATCTTCTGGAAAAAATTGCTTCCTAGGTGGAAACATTGGAAAGCCAATTTTTACTGAAATTAAGAATATGAAACCAGAAGACATTGTGGTGTTAGAGTTAAGTAGCTTCCAATTAATGGGAATGAGAGTTAGCCCTGATATTTCAGTAGTTACAAATATGTATCCAGACCACTTGAATATACATAGTTCATATGAAGAATACCAACAGGCTAAAAAGAATATCTTTTTACATCAAAACGAGAATGGAGTTGTTATATTAAATTATGATAATGAAATTACTAGAAAATTTGCAGATGAAGTAAAGAGCAATTTAGTATATTTTAGTAGCTTACAAAAATTGAAAAATGGATATGTATATGACAGAAAAGATGAAACAATAAAACGCTATGCAAATGGAAAATCTGAAAACATATTAAAGAAACAGGAAATCAAGCTAAGAGGAATCCATAACTATGAAAACATATGCGCAGCATTAGCTGCAACAGCTTCAATAGTTGATGAAAAATCACAAATAAAAGCGATAAAAGAATTCAATGGCGTTGAACATAGATTAGAATTTGTGAGAGAATTAAATGGAGTAAAATATTACAATGACTCTATTGGAACCAGTCCAGCTAGTACAATCGCAGGATTAAATGCTTTTGACGAAAATATAATATTATTAGCAGGTGGATCTGATAAAGGATTAGACTACACAGAAATAGGAGAAACTATTGCAAAGAAAGTTAGAGTATTATTGCTAACTGGACCAACAGCAGAAAAAATAGAAAATGCTACGAAATTAGCAATGAATAAAGCTGGCAAAGAAACTGTTGAAATAATACATTGCAAAGACTTGCAAGAAGCAGTATCTACGGCAAATGAAAAAGCAAAATCAGGTGAGATAGTATTAATGTCGCCGGCCAGTGCAAGTTTTGACGCTTTTAAAAATTTTATTGAAAGAGGTATAAAATTCAAAGAATTTGTAAATAATCTATAGTACCTGGTTTTTTATATTTTTTAGTTTTGTTCAAATATAGTAACATTTGGAAAAACCTTCTCATAATATTAAATAGTGAGGAGGTTTTTTTATGTATAATAGCTTTGAAGAATATATGAGAAATGTATTAGGTTATAAAAATAATGATTTATGTTGTGGAAATAACTTTCAACCAAATAATATGCAAACTAATTCTTTGAATATAATGGAACCAACAATGAACAATATAGATTTATATCCAGAAATCTACATAAAGGTAAATCCATTAGTAATTTCAAGATGTAAGTCAGTGACGAGTAGACCAACGAACGAATTGGTTTCACAAATAGTGGATGAAATTTATCTTCAAGTTGCTCCAACAACGGAAGTTGATAATAGAGTTACTGCAAATGAATTGAATAAAGGAAGAAGAAGAAATGATTTTTTGCGTGATTTAATCAGAATATTAGTATTAAATCAATTACTTAATAATAGAAGACCTGGGTATCCGCATATGATGCAACCTAGAGAAAAAACATATTTGCAATTTTAGAAAATTTTAACATGATTTAATTAAATATTAATTTAGTAAATTCTTTAATAGCCTAGCACATATGTTATATTTTTTTCCGAATTCTCGTTCAAACAATTTCGCAAGGATTTCTAAATGAGTTTTACGGCACCCTTCCACGTATGGATTCATAAATGAATCCACCTGAACTCTTTCCGTAAAACTTTATTAAGAACTCCTAGGCTCAATCATTTTCAATTCGAATTCTACAAAATATATAACATATGTGCCAGGCTCAGTAAGATGCATAGAAAATAAAAAGAAAATTTTTCCAAAATTGCAAAAATAAAATTGTATATTCACAAAATCAAAAGAACATAATAATATTATAATTTTTTTGAAAGGTGGATATATTATGAAAGTTAAAGATTGTATGTGTGACAAAGTAAATTGTGTAAAACCCGAAACATCAGTACAGGATTGTGCAAAAATGATGTGCGAACATCATGTTGGATGTACACCAGTTTGTGATTGCAACAATAATCTAGTTGGAATAGTAACAGATAGAGATATACTATTAAGAGCAGTTGCATGTGATAAAGATACTTGTAAAACTCCAATTAGTGAGATAATGACTTGCAATACATTTTCTTGTAACTGCAATAGTGATGTTTCAGAAGCACAAAAAATAATGGCAGAAAAGCAAGTAAGAAGAATACCTGTAGTTGACAACGGAAAAGTTGTAGGGATCTTAACAATAGGAGATTTAGCTGCAAATGATCAAATAAACAATAATCAATTTGGAAATACAATGGGATGTATATGTGGTTCAAATAAACACAATGCAGAGTAAAATTATGTATAAATTTTCCAAAAAGACATAAAATAATAAAAATGTTTTTTAGGAGAATACAATGGTAATAGATATGAATTATTGGACAAAGGTGCTAAAAAAGCTAGTGATATTAATCATTAGCCTATTTGGCTTATATCTACTATTTAAAGTAGCAGTATTCTATCTGCCATTTTTAATAGCATTCATATTAGCACTTATCTTAGAACCAGCAATAAAATTTCTAATGAGAAAATGTAAGTTTAAAAGAAAAGTCAGCAGTATAATTATTTTAGTTTTAGTAACAGGAATTTTATTAGGACTTATAGCGTGGGGAATAGCAACAATTATTTCAGAAGGATCTAATTTGTTAGATAATCTAGGAACATATGTAACACAGGCAACTAATTTTATTCAAAATATTTTAAAAGATGATAACTTGAAGAAATTTAATATTCCTAATAATGTAATAACAACAATAGAAAAATCAGCTACAGACTTACTTCGGAACAGCTACATCTTGGCTAAATTCTTTCTTAAAAGCTGTGTTAGCATGGATAACATCAATTCCAACGATGGGAGTTTGCTTAGTAGTAACTTTTTTAGCATTATATTTTATATGTACGGACAAAGTTTATATAATAGATCAAATGGAACATCATTTACCAGAAATATGGGTAAAGAAATTATATAAACATCTAAAAGAAATAATAACAGCATTAGGTAAATATCTAAAAGCACAGGCATTACTAATTCTAATATCATTTATAATTTCAGTAATAGGACTTTATATTTTTAAAATTGCAGGATTAAATGTAAAGTATCCATTGTTATATGCGCTGGGAATAGGATTTGTGGATGCACTTCCTATCTTTGGCTCTGGAAGTGTAATGGTACCGTGGGCGATTATTTCGGCTTGTAATGGCGATATGCAACTTGCAATAAGTGTTTTTTTATTATGGATTTTTATGTCGGTTGTAAGACAATTAATAGAACCAAGAATAGTAGGAAATAAAATAGGAATTCATCCAATATTTACACTAATTGCAATGTATACAGGATTTAAGCTAATGGGGGTAATAGGATTATTTATTGGACCGATAATGTTAATTATTCTAAAAAGTATATTTAGTGATTTATTAGATAAAGGTGTGGTGAAATCTATATTTTCACGAGATTATTCATAAAATGGCAAGTCTTCTCATAAGATTAATTAAAAGTTCTATGAGGAGGCTTTTCTATGTTTGTAAAGAATTTTAAGTTAAACAGCAAAATGATTTTTAAGATAATTTTTGTAATATTATTTATATTAATTTTTATTATGTGCATATTTGGAGTTGCACAGATGCTTAGAAGCAAAGAACAGACGATAAATCCATCAAACAATATTTCTAAAGGCAATATAAATGTTTTAACAACTAGAAATTATACAAATGTTTTAAAAACAGTACATAGTGATTTAGAGACATATGTTGGAAAGAAAATTCAATTTACAGGATTTGTATATAGATTATATGATTTTTCAAATGAACAATTTGTACTTGGAAGACAGATGATTGTTTCTAGTGATATGCAAGCTGTTGTAGTTGGATTTTTGTGTCACTTAAATGGAGCAGATAAATACAAGGATGGATGTTGGGTAGAGATAGAAGGAACTATAACAAAAGGAGAGTATCATGGAGCCATACCTGTTGTGGAGATAGAAAAGATAAAAGAAGTAAAAACACCAAGCGATGAATATGTGTATCCGCCAGAAGAAACATATATACCAACATCAGCAACTTTATAACAGCAAGAAAAATGTCGAACGATTTTATAAAAAATTAAATCCAAGGTATTGCAAATATTTTATCGTGTGGTATAATTATTATTGTAAAAGACGTTTCATGTATCATCAATTTTACATGGCAAGATAGCAATCAAAGATTGCAAAAAAAACAGGCATCATGCGGGATGCCTGTTTTCCTATTAAAGAAATAAATCAATAATAGACTTTAATACTTGAGCTATTTTTAAAAAATACTTTGCTACTATAAGTAAACTATGTAAAAAATTAAAAACTCTCTTAGTATTTTTTCTCTTGCGTTTAAGACGTTTCATAATACAACCCCCTTTCACAACAAGATAACATAAATATACAACATAAATAATAAAAAATTTGTCAAAACTTGACAGAAAACAAAAAAATTAAAAAAATGCTTGCATTTTATATAGAAAATGTGATATTATATTAACATAAGATAAATGCTAAGAAAAAGAGGAGTAGATTTAAACTATCTAGAAAAGAGAAAAGAAGTCACCGGCTGAAAGCTTCTTATAGAAAAGAAAATTGAAGGTAGCTTTGGAGCAGATATATTGAAATAATAGTAAATATATTCGTTTAGTTTGCGTTACAAAACTCAAGAGATATATTTTTTTAATATATAACTAAGGTGGTACCGTGAGAATATTCTCGCCCTTACATTTGTAAGGGCGTTTTTTGTTTTTTAAATAACCACAAATTCTAGCATTTTAAAATTTAAGGAGGTAAAGCTTATGTGTAAACACGAATTAGAAGGAAAGTTTAATCCACAAGAATTTGAGGACTCGATTTATGAAAATTGGGAAAAGAAAGGATATTTTAAGCCAAGTGATGACAGAACTAAGAAACCATATACAATAGTTATTCCACCACCAAATATAACTGGAAGATTGCATATGGGGCACGCGCTAGATGAAACATTGCAAGATATCTTGATTAGATATAAAAGAATGTCAGGATACAATGCTTTATGGATTCCTGGTTCAGATCATGCTTCTATTGCAACAGAAGCAAAAATAGTAGCAGCTCTAAAGAAAGAAGGAATTTCTAAAGAAGATTTAGGAAGAGAAGGATTTTTAGAGAAAGCATGGGAATGGAAGCAAAAATATGGTGGATTTATAACTGAACAAATAAGAAAATTAGGAAGCTCTTGTGACTGGGATAGAGAAAGATTCACTATGGATGAGGGGTTAACAAGAGCAGTACAAACAGTTTTTGTTAATTTATACAATAAAGGGTTAATCTACAAAGGCGAAAGAATGATAAACTGGTGCCCTTATTGTAATACTTCTATATCAGATGCAGAAGTTGAATACGAGCAAGAGGCAACTCATCTATGGTATATTAAATACCCAATAAAAGGTGAAGAGGGAAGATTTGTAACAGTTGCAACAACAAGACCTGAGACAATGCTTGGAGATACTGGAGTAGCAGTTAATCCAAATGATGAAAGATATAAGGATTTAATTGGAAAAACAGTTATTTTACCAATTATGAACAAAGAAATACCAGTAATTGCAGATGAATTTGTAGAAACAGAATTTGGAACAGGATGCGTTAAATTAACACCAGCACATGATGTAAATGATTATGAAGCTGGAATTAAGCATAATCTAGATATTGTACAGGTTTTTGATGAGAATGGAATAATGAATGATTTAGTTCCAGAATATGAAGGACTAAATATGTATGATGCAAGAAAGAAAATTGTAGAGAAATTACAAGAAATCGGAGCACTAGAAAAGATAGAAGATTATACTCATGCTGTTGGAAAATGTTACAGATGCCATAATACAATAGAGCCAATGATTTCAAAACAATGGTTTGTAAAGATGGAACCTTTAGCAAAACCTGCAATAGAAGCAGTAAAAAATAAAGAAACAGAATTTGTTCCACAAAGATTTGAAAAAACATATTTCCATTGGTTAGAAAATATCAAAGACTGGTGTATTTCAAGACAATTATGGTGGGGACATAGAATACCAGCATATTACTGTGATGACTGTGGAGAAATAATGGTTTCAATGGATAAGCCAGAAAAATGTACAAAATGTAGAAGCACACATTTAACACAAGATCCAGATACCTTAGATACTTGGTTTAGTTCAGCATTATGGCCATTTTCAACACTTGGCTGGCCAGATGAAACAGAAGATATGAAATATTTTTATCCAACTGCAACATTAGTAACAGGTTATGATATTATATTCTTCTGGGTAGTAAGAATGATGTTCTCAGCAATAGAACATACAGGTCAAGTTCCATTCAAACACGTATTGATCCATGGAATTGTTAGAGATGCACAAGGAAGAAAAATGTCTAAGAGCTTAGGAAATGGAATTGATCCAATTGAAATAATAGAAAAATATGGAACAGATGCTTTAAGACTATCATTAGTAATGGGAATAACTCCAGGAAATGATATAAGATATATGCCTGAAAAACTAGAAGCAAGTTCAAACTTTGCAAATAAATTATGGAATGCAGCTAAATTTGTGCTTATGAATATTGAACCCCAAAATATGGATGACACAAATATTGATTTATCAAAGCTTGAATATGAAGATAAATGGATATTATCAAAATTAAACGCTTTGATAAAAGAAGCAACAGCTAATTTAGATAATTTTGATATGGGAGTATATGCTCAAAAATTATATGATTTTACTTGGAATGAATTTTGCGATTGGTATATAGAAATTGTAAAAACTCGTTTATATAATAAAGAAGAGTCAGATAAAGAATCAAGAATAGTAGCTCAAAAGGTTCTAAATAAGGTATTGTGTGATATATTAAAATTGTTACATCCTGTAATGCCATTTATAACAGAAAAAATATACAAAGAATTATATAATAATGATGAAAGTATAATGATTTCTACTTGGCCAACAGCGGATTCAAAATATGATTTTGAAATAGAAGAAGAACATATAGAAGAGATCAAAAAATTAATTGTTCAAATAAGAAATATAAGAACAAATATGAATATTCATCCTTCTAAGAAATCAGAATTAATTTTTATAACAGAAGATTCAGAGTTTGAAAAATTATTAAATTCTTCTAAAGCATGGATTGAAAAATTAGGATTTGCTGATAATATAAAGATAGAAAAAGATGAAAGCAATCTTCCAAAAAGAGCGATATCTGCTATGGCAAATGGAATTTCTGTATATATACCTTTCGAGGAATTAATAAATATTGAAGAGGAAAGAGCAAAATTAGAACAAGAAATAACAAAATTACAAGCAGAGGTAGAAAGAGGAACAAAGATGCTTTCAAATCCAGGATTTGTAAATAAAGCACCAGCAGAGAAGGTAGAAGAAGAAAAAGAAAAATTGCAAAAATATGAAGATATGCTTGAAGATACAAAATCAAGATTAGCACAATTATAAAAATAAGGGGCAAGGCTTAAAGCTTTGCTCCTTTTAAGTTTGTTCTCTTAAAATATTTCTTATAATAGAGTATAGATAAGGCTTGTATTCTTCTAGTGTAAGAGGTTCGGAATATAAGATAGAACTGAAACCTGTTGAACTTACAAGCTCTATTATTGTAAATAAAGTAACTTTAGGATTTTTTAAATTAATGTTATTCTTATTTACTGTATCTATGAATTTTTCATACAAAGTTTCCTCGTTACTTTCTATATCTGGAAGTTTTGAAATAGCACTGTTAAATAAACCAAATGATAAATTCTTTGATATAAGTTTAAGTAGTATTTTATTTTTATTTAGTTCGTCTAATATATAATTTATTATATATATAATTTGATCTTCGAAATTTTGGATATAGCTATTTTCTAGAGCAACTAACGCATCGGAAAAAAGTTTGCTAGAACAGTTAGCTATTACTTTATCTCTGATATCATATTTATCTTTAAAGTACAAGTAAAAAGTACCTTTTCCAACTCCTGCCGAATCTGCAATGTCTTGTATAGAAGTATTGTTTACACCTTTCTTAGTAAATAAATCGAATGCAGTAGTTAGTAATCTATTTTCTTTATCTTTTTTATCCATAATTATTACCTCTTTATTTAATAACTTATTACATTATACCACATAAACTGACAAATAGTCAACTTTCGAAGAAAATTATATAAAACCAAAATTCTATAGAAAATAAAGGAAGACAATGCTTTTGCTTAAAATTTAGAAAAAATTAGTAAAAACTATTGACTATCAGTCAGAAAAGTTGTAGAATACAAAATGACCGTTGGTCATAAAATGTATAAGGAGGATTTATAAACAAAATGAAAACTACAAACAAATTCGGACACTTTATTTGCAAGTATAGAAAAGCAATTTTAATTATTTCGTTGATATTATTAATACCTTCAATAATTGGTATTAAAGCAACAAAAATAAATTATGATATTTTAACATACTTGCCAAAAGATATAGAAACAATCGAAGGGCAAGAGATTCTTGCAAAAGACTTTAATTTAGGCTCGTTTTCTATATTAATAGTAGATGACAAGATGCCAACAAAAGATATATTAAAAATGGAAGAAAAAATAAAGGAAATAGATTGCGTAGATAAAGTAATTGGCGCAAGCGATATTTTAGGAACAACAATTCCGCAAGATATGTTACCAGACAACATAAAGGATGAATTTAACAAACAAGGAACTACTCCTATTTTAGTAACATTTACAAGTGGAATGGGAGAAGAAGACACTATAAACGCAATAACTAAAATAAGAGAAATAGCAGATAGTCAATGCAAAGTCAGTGGTATTTCTGCAATGGCAACAGATATAAAGTACTTACTAGATTCTGAAATGGCTTTATATGTTGTAATTGCGGTTGCCCTTTGTATCATAATATTGGAACTTGCACTAGACTCTTTTGCAGTACCAGTTATTCTTTTAGTAGGAATTGGTATGGCTGTGCTATATAATATGGGAAGCAATGTTATGCTTGGTCAAATATCTTATCTTACAAAAGCGGTTGCAAGTGTGTTACAGTTAGGCGTAACAATGGATTTTTCAATATTCTTATATCATAGTTATCAAAAAGAGAAAGCAAGTAGCAAAGATATATATGAAGCAATGGCAAAAGCTATAAATTCAACGCTTGTATCAGTACTTGGAAGCTCATTAACAACAATTGCAGGATTTTTAGCACTATGTACAATGAAACTAGAAATAGGAAAAGATATAGGTTTAGTAATGGCAAAAGGTGTGTTAATTGGACTAATTAGTGTTGTTACAATATTACCAGCAATGATACTTGTATTTGATAAAGTAATTCAAAAAACAAAACATAAAGAAATATTGCCACAATTTAAACACTTACAAGACTTCGTAGTAAAACATTATAAGATTATTACAATAATATTTGTAATATTAGCAATACCAGCTATATATGGAAATGCTAATGTTAAGGTATATTATAATTTGAATAAGTCATTACCAGATACATTATTAAGTACTCAGGCTAATAATGACTTGTCAAATATATACAATATGAAATCTACACAAATAGTGCTAGTTAATAAAAACTTAAAGGACTCAACAGTAAATAATATGTTAGAAGAAATAGATAAGCTAGATGGGGTTGAGTGGTCTATTTCAAAGAGCAAGATTACAAATGGATTAATACCTAATTCTGTTTTACCAGATGATATAAAAGATGTTTTCGAAAGTGATAAATATCAATTAGTGTTAATTAATTCTAGTGTTGAGAACGCAACAGATGAAGCTAATGAATTAATAAATACTATAAATGGAATAGTAAAGAAATATGATGAAAGCGCTATACTAGCAGGTGAAGGACCTTTGATGAAAGATCTAGTAGAGATTGCAGATATTGATTTCAATAGCGTAAATATAACATCAATTTTAGTAATATTTGTGATAATGATCTTTGTATTCAAATCACCAACAATACCAGTGTTGCTAATAGCAGTTATAGAGTTTGCAATATTTGTTAATATGTCAGTAGCCTTTTACACAAATCAGACATTGCCATTTGTAGCATCAATAATAATAGGAACAATACAATTAGGAGCTACGGTTGATTATGCAATATTAATGACAAATAAATTCCTAGACGCAAGAATAGCAGGAAAAACAAAGAAAGAAGCTGTTTATTATGCATTAGATAATTCAGTAAAATCTATAATAGTAAGTGCTTCGTGTTTCTTCGCAGCAACTTGTGGAGTTTCAATAATATCAGATATTGACTTGGTAGGAGCAATTTGTACATTGATTTCAAGAGGTGCAATAATTAGTATGATTTCGGTAATTTTTGTATTGCCATCATTATTAATAATATTTGATAAATTAATTTGTAAAACAACAAAAAGAACAAGAAATGCAAATATAAAATTTTAGGAGGTTTTAAAAATGGATAAGAATAAAATATTTACAAAAATAATTGCTACATCTTTGATATTCTCAATAGGAGTCATTAGTTCATCAGAGGTAATGGCATATACAAAAGAAGAAACAGTATATAGTAAATTAGATGCGCAAGGAAATTTATATGACACAGTAGTAAGTGAACATATTAAAAATACAGATAAAGAACAATTATTAAAAGATATGTCTGAACTATTAGAAATTACAAATGTTAATGGAGATGAAGAGTTTAAACAAGATGGAAATTCATTAGAATGGCAAGCTTGTGGAAATGATATCTATTATCAAGGAAAAATAAATAAAACTCTTCCAATAACTAGTAAAATAACATATACACTAGATGGTGAAGAAATTTCTGCAAAGGACTTAGCTGGAAAGAGCGGTAAGGTTACTATAACAATTGAATATGAAAATAAAGAGCGAAGAAGAGTAAAAGTTAATGGAAAATATGTACAAATGTATGTACCTTTTGTAGTAATGGCTGGAACAATATTTGATAATACTAAAGCTAGCAACATTGAAATTACAAATGGTAAAGTTGTAGACAATGGACAAAAAACAACAGTAGTAGCATTAGCTTGCCCTGGACTTGAAGAAAGTCTAGGAGCAAAAGAAAACTTTTTGCCAGATTTAAATAAAATAGAAATCACATTAGATGCAAAAGACTTTGAAATGGAAAACATTATGTCTTATGCTACGCCAAAAGTATTTGAAAACATTGATTTATCAAATATGGATCAACTAAACGAAATTTATAGCAAGATATCAGAATTACAAACAGCATCAAACAAACTAGTAAATGGAACAGAAGAATTAAAGAATGGTGCTAGTGCACTAGATGAAGGCGTTAGCAAAGTAAGTACAGGACTTAATTCTCTAAAATCAGGAGTTGAACAAGGAAAACAAACGGCTACTAGCCAATTAACTCAAAGTGCTAAAGCTTTATCTGACGGAGTAGATCAAATAATAGCAGGAAAAGACCAAGAAACAGAATTAATAAAGAAAAAAGTAATTGAAGGTGGAAACACAACTCTTGCAAATGGATTAAAACAAAGCATTTCAAGTGCAGTAGAAGGACAAATAAATTCTTTAATGGAAAGCAAGATTACACAAATGGTAAAGAACGGACAAATAACACCAGAAGTTGCAATGGCTTTGAAGAGTTCTTTATCAATGACGGAAGAAGAAAAAGCAGCATTAGCTAATGGATTATCAACTGCAATAGATGGAGCAATTGATAAAACAACAACTGCACAAGAGAATGGATTAGATGCAATAAATAATGCTGGCTTAACAGATGATTCATCAGCAGCAGGAGTAAAAGCAGGTTTATATGCTTTAAAATCTCAAGCAACAGCAAACATAGAAAACGGAACTAAACAAATCGCTAACGGATTTGACAGTATAGTAGATGGAACAGATGAAATACTTGCTGGAACATCAAAACTAAAAGCTGGAAGTAATGCACTTGCAGAAGGTAGCTCAACTTTATCAGATGGAATGAAAGAATTTAATGACGAAGGAATTAGCAAAGTTGTTTCTTATATCAATGGAGACTTAAAAGATATTCAAGAAAGAGCTGAGAAGCTACAAGAATTAGCAGATTCTTATAATAGTTTTGCAGGACTTGCAGAAAATGAGGAAGGAAATGTTAAATTCATTTTTATAGTTGACAAAATAAGAAAAATTGAAGAAGAACAATAGTAGATGAGAAAATTTGCTAAATATTAAGAATAAAAGTTGGTAGCAAAGTACAAAAAGTATTTTGCTATCAGCTTTTTTGTACAAGCAAAATAGTAGTTTGTTATGAAAATTAAAAAACTAAATTATGAACCCATTGACTTTTAATGTTTACCATTATATAATTTGAGCACGAAAGAGGTAAAACAAAATGATTAAAAGACTAATATTTGATTTAGACAATACATTAATAGACTGGAAAGAAGAATACTGGGGAGCAGTAGAGAAAAGCTTTGAAGATTTAGGACTAGAATATACAAGCGAAGATATGGATGCCGTAAAGCATGCTATAGATATATATGAAGATGGAAGAAATATTACATATAATAAAGAAAAAATGCAAAAGACTATTGAAAATGAACTAGGATACAAATTGCCAGATAATTTTATGGAAAGATGGTCGGAAAATTTAAAAACTTGTATACCTGATAAAATTGATAGTTCGATTGTAGAAACTTTAGAATATCTAAGTAAAAAATATAATTTAGCAATTTTGTCAAACTGGCTTAGAGATTCACAAATTGGAAGATTAAAAAATGCTAATTTATATAAATATTTTTCTGATTTTTATATAACAGAAGATATACCAATGAAACCTAACAAAGAAAGTTTTGAGATAGCCATAGGAAGTTATGCAAAAGACGAATGTATTATGATAGGTGATAGCTTAAAAACTGACATAAAAGGAGCGGTTAATGCAGGAATAAAAGCAATATATCTAAATAAAACATCAGAAGAAGATATTAATACAGAGAATATAACAACAATACATAAATTGTCGGAACTTAGGAAAATTCTTTAAAACAGTTGATTAATCATAAAAAAAGTAGTAAGATATAAATGCGAATATTACAAAGTAAGAAAGGATGTTAAAGATGAGATATTCTGAACAAAATAATGAAGACAACTTAGTAAAAATAAAAGTAATAGGTGTCGGAGGAGCAGGAAATAATGCTGTAAATAGAATGATTGAAGAAGGAATAAGAAATGTTCAATTTATAGCTATAAATACAGAAGAACAAGCACTAGCTCAATCAAAAGCAAATTTTCAAATGCATATAGGGAAAAATACAACTAAAGGGTTGGGTGCAGGTTCTAATCCAATACTTGGAGAAATGGCAGCAAGAGAAGACGAGGAAAACATTAGAAGTGTACTAACAGGAACTGATATGGTATTTGTTACAGCCGGAATGGGTGGAGGAACAGGTACAGGAGCAGCACCAGTAGTATGTGAAATTGCAAAATCAATGGGAATATTAACAGTTGGAATTGTTACAAAACCATTTATCTTTGAAGGAAAAAGAAGAAGAAATAATGCAGAAGACGGAATTGCAAGAATGAAGAGAAATGTTGATGCACTTATTGTTGTAGAAAATAACAACTTACTAAAAGCTGTTCCAAAGGGAACAACAATGGTAGAAGCTTTTAGTGAAGCTGATGGAGTTCTAAAGAAAGGTGTTCAAGGAATTACAGACCTAATCACAATACCTGGATTTATCAATATTGACTTTGCAGATATTAAAACTATAATGAAAGATAGTGGAATAGCTCATATGGGAATTGGACTTGCAGAAGGCGACCAAAGAGCATTAGATGCAGCAATAGATGCAATGGATAGTCCGCTTCTAGAAACATCTGTAAAAGGAGCAAAAGGACTTATAGTAAATGTAACTGGCGGAATTGATTTAGGACTAAGTGAAGTTAGCACAGCAGTTGGATATATAAAAGAATTCTTAGATCCAGAAGCAAACATCATTTTCGGAACAATAGTTGATGAGAGAATACACGATGCTGTAATGGTAACTGTTATCGCAACAGGCATTGAAGAGAATGCAGAAGAAAGAGTAATTAAATATAACATATAAATGAATCCTCCTTAAATATGAAACATATCTTATGTAGAGCGAATATTATACAATAAGATAAGCCATCATTTCATATTTAAGGAGGAATTTTTAAATATATTCTAAAATTATACAATATAATTTTGAAGAAAGTTGAGTGCATGCTTAAATTGATGGAAGAATTTGGCAAAAAATATTGCAAAGATAGTATATTTATGATAAAATTTTAAAAAAGTAAATTTAATTGGAAATACAATAAAATGTGCCTATAAAATAGTGCACGAAAAATGAAACTCTTATCGAAAGATTTTTTTAGATAAACATAACTAATGATGAAGATTTAGCTAATTGCTATATCTTCATTTTGTTTAAGGAGAGATATTTATGAGCCTGATATTTTTTTATATAATTTTATTTTTAGAAATCATGACAGGGTGTTGGTGTTTTTATAGAAGCTTTAAATACATATATATAAATAATAAAAAGAATAAAAATAATATACCAATAAATGAAAAAATATCCAATATTCTTATTGTCATTCCTTGTTTAAGAGAGCAAGATATCATTCTTCAAACATTGAAGCATTTCTTAAAACTAACCAAGAATCTAACTAATGTTAAGATCTTAGTTGTTACAACCCAAAAAGAAGAATTTGAAAGAGAAAATAATATGTATTTAAAAGAACAGTTAGTGAAAGATGTAAAAGATAATATAGAATTGCAAAAACTAATCAATAAATACAATATGATATTAACAACAAGCGAAATTAAGGAAATTTTAAAATACAGTAATTCAAATAATTTAGGGAAGATTATAAACAATACAATAAAAAACCATAAAACTACTAATAATTTAATAAGAGATTTTATACTTCAAAGTAATTTAGAAGAAACAATACTGCATTTTCATTATCCTAATAATATGGGAATTATGGCAGATCAACTAAATTATGTGTTAAATAATTTTGAGTTTGAAAATGAAAAAGAGTATTACTTTTCAGTTTACAATGCAGATAGTATTCCTGACAAAGATACAATTAATGAGGTACTAGAAATTATAAATGAAAAAAATTTTCCAAAAGTTATACAACAATATTCTGTTCCGATTAGTAATTGGGACGAGCTATCTGGTTTAATGAAAGGCTTTGCAATGTACCAATCAAATTTTGAATTGAGATATGGATTAATAAATTCGTATTCTAAAAGTAAATTACTATATACATATGTAGTAGGGCATGGAATGTACATTAGAGTTGATGTGTTAAAACAAATTGGTGGATTTGAAACTAAGTATTGGTGTGAAGATATTTATATGAGTTATATACTAAGAAATAAAGATATACCGATTTGCCCTATGAAAACATTAGAAAGCATGCAATCGCCGCAGTATCTATCTATACTAACAAAACAAAACGCTGTATGGTTTAAAACTTCTTTTGAATGTTTAAAAATATTCAAAGACGTGTTTAGAAAGAATAAAAAAGTTAGTCTAAACAGTCTTGGCTGGTTAATACAAAGAGTAAGAATGAATATAACTTGGATTGGATTACCGTTAGCATTCTTATATACAATTATAATTTCTATAACAAATAAGAATCTTATAATGTTTTGTACATCTATAATATCGTATTTAGTAATGATATTATTGGAGTATGGAAGTACTGTTAAATTGATTGAAAATATAACGCAAAAAAAGTTAAAACACAAAATTAAAATTTTAATAAGTACTATAGTAGCAACTACAATTTCAAATATAGGGCCAATATATTCGATAATGTCGCCTAAAAAAGAAAAATATAAAACAGTAAGGTAGAAATAAATATGAATAGAGGAAAAATAATTGTGGTAGAAGGTCCATCAAATTCAGGAAAAACAACAACCTGTCAAAATATGAAAAGATATGATAATTGTATAGTAATTGACGAATGTATGATATATGAAAGAAACTCACCTAAACCATCGCAAAATTATGAACAAGAAATACAAAATCAATTATTCTTTTTTGCAGTAGAAAGACGAAGAATGCAAAAAGCGACTAAACTTGCTTTAGATGGAAAAAATGTCATTTTAGATAGATGTGCACTATCTACGGTAGCGATTAGCTATGCACTTGAGAAGTTAGGAAAATATCCTACGTTTAAATATGCAATGCGGTCAATATGAAAAGCTGATTAAAGACACTACCATATTGCAACCGGATGAATATGTTTTTTTATATACCGATAATTACAGTATAATTGAAAGAAATAAAACAAGAGAGGGAAAATTGCCAGAATCATGGATTGATAAATCTTTTACAGATTACCAAAACGAGTTTTATGAAACTGTAGCAAGAAAAATGCCTAATAGTAAAAGAATATCAACAGCTGGTAAAGATAAAATGTATGTTAGTAGAGTTATTGCACAAATATTACATATTCAAGAATTATCTGATAGAGATTTATAAACTTATTGAAAAAATTGTATAAATATAATACAATACATAAGGTACCTGAATTTGAGTTGTATTAAATGGAGGAACAAATATGGCAATATTTTATTTAATTAGACATGGTAAACCAGATTATTCATACGGAGATACTCACGGATTTATAGGACAAGGACATGATTTGGCACCATTGGAACAAAATGCAATAAAAGATGTTATAGAAGCATCAAAAGATTCTAGATTAAAAAAAGCACAAATTATTGTGTCCTCACCATATACTAGAGCGTTGCAAACAGCAAGCGTAATATCTAAAGAAACTGGACTTGATATTATGGTTGAACCGGATATCAGAGAATGGCAACCAGATCTTACTTTTCAATATAAAAATAGCGATGAAATGAAAAAATATTACAATGATTATATTGAAAATAATGGAGTATATCCAAATGGGGAAAAAAGAAAATGGGAAACAAAAGAACAATTAAGGAGTAGGGTGATGTCTGTTATTAATAAATATAAACAAAAATACGACACAGTGATTATAGTAGCTCATAAAATGGCGTTTCAATCTATTTGTGATTGTGGAGATATGAAACCTGCCGAAATTTTGAAAGTGAATTTTGAATAAAATAAAAATAACATATAAATGAATCCTCCTTAAATATGAAACATATCTTATGTAGAGCGAATATTATACAATAAGATAAGCCATCATTTCATATTTAAGGAGGAATTTTAAGTGAATATAACAGTAGTGGACCAAACTATTATAGGAATATTAGTGCCATTTCTAGGAACATCACTAGGAGCTGCATTAGTATTTTTTCTTAAAAAAGAAATAAAACCAATAATTCAAAAAATATTGTTAGGATTCGCATCAGGAGTGATGATTGCCGCTTCTGTATGGTCATTATTATTACCGGCAATAGAGATGGCAGAGAACCAAAATAAAATAGCTTGGGTTCCAGCGACAGTTGGATTTGCACTAGGAGTAATTGTTTTAATACTAATAAATAATATTGCAGACAAAATGGAAAGTAAGGCTCTAAAAAACACAGAAGATAAAGTAAAAAGTACAAGTATGTTAGTATTAGCTGTAACCCTACATAACATACCAGAAGGTAGATTTCAAAGTAGACAGTATGCAGGATAAAACAATTTGAATTTAATAGAAATACTTAAATTTCAGAGTTTAAAAAATTTTGAAGTTTATTTTTAACTATTGACAAAAAACAGATGTTTGATGCAAAATTGAGAAAAATATAAATTTTGTAAGTTTATGGAAAAGTTTTAAATATTATGATATAAATAGAATAATTAATGTAACTTATAATAATAAAGATTTATTGGATGATGATTATAGTACAAATATTCAAAAGCTAAAAAACGAGATAAAATCGATAAATATAATATTAAGTTGTGGAGGAAAAATAATAAATGAAATATGATAATAGAAAAAAAGAAGATAAATTAATTCGTTCAAGTGCTGCTGAGTATTTAACATATATAGCGGCGGCTGGAGAAAACGGAGTTGAATTGAGATATGAAGATGAAAATATTTGGTTAACTCAAAAAATGTTATCAGTATTATATGGTGTATCAACATCTGCAATTAATCAACATATAAAAAAGATACTTGAAGATAAGGAATTAGAAGAAAAATCAACTATTAAGAATTTCTTAATAGTTCAAGATGAGGGAAATAGAAAAATTTCAAGAAATGTAATACATTATAATCTCCAGATGAATACAATTCAATAGAGAAATATATAAGTAATTAAATTAAGATTAAATACAAATTACAAGGTGTATTTTTAATTTATAATTTTATTCTAACATCAAAAATGTTAAATAAAAAAAGCAAATTTTACTATTTACTTATTATAATGATTATGATATAGTAGCAGTAAGGAGGAGAAAACTATGAAGAAACAATGGATAATGTGGGTGGCAGTTGTGGTTGTTGTAATTGCCGTGATTGGAGTGGTTGCTATTAGTGGAAAAAATGGAGGAACTACGGCAACGGAAATTAACATGAAAAAAATGTTCAATACTATTTATGCTGATTTAAAGGATCAATTACCAGATAGCTTAACAACACAAGAAATTGATATCAAAGATGGTGAACAAGTTGCAGAATATACTGGACTTGTTTCAACAAAAAATGTTGAGAAGTTACTAGTTTCAGAACCTATGATAAGTTCGCAAGCATATTCAGCTGTTGCTTTAAAAGTAAAAGCAGGAGCAGATATTGAAGGTATTAAACAAGAAATGCTAGATAACTTAAATATGAACAAATGGATATGTGTTTCAGCAGAAAAATTATATATAACTAGTTATAATAACATAATATTTGCTGTAATGTCTGATGAGGATTGGGCAAAACCTGTTTATGATGGCTTTAAAAAATATGTAAACAATAAAAATGGAAAAGAGCTAGAAAAAACAGCAGAAGAAGATATTTCACTTCCAGACGAAATGTTAATAGTAGAATAATTACAGTAAAAAGCTTCTTATAAAGAAGCTTTTTTACATATAGGAGGTAAATATGATATTTACAAGTATTAGCTTTTTGTACTATTTCTTACCAATTGTTATAATTTTATATTTTATTGTACCAAAGAAATTTAAAAACTTTATTCTTTTTTTATCTTCAATATTTTTTTACTTTTGTGGAGAACCAATATATACCTTTTTGATGATTGGTGAAATTTTTATAGCCTATGTGGGAGCTAGGTATTTAGAAAAACATAGGAAAAATAGTATTCTTGTTTCTTTGCTTGCTATACATATAGGTGCATTGGGACTGTTTAAATATTCTGATTTTACAATAAACAATATAAATCAAATTTTCGGAAGTAAAATTCCATTATTAAAATTAGCACTACCAATAGGAATTTCGTTTTACACCTTTCAAATTATAAGTTATGTAGTTGATGTATATAGAGGAAAAGTAAAAGCGCAGAAAAGCTTTTTGAAACTAGCAACATATGTATCATTATTCCCTCAACTAATTGCAGGACCTATTGTTAGATACGAAACTATTGAGAAGGAACTAGATAGTAGGACAAGCAATTTCGAAAATTTTGCATATGGTGTAAGAAGATTTGTCATAGGACTTGGAAAAAAAGTGCTAATAGCAAATATGTTAGGCGAATTATGTGATGTATTTTCTACCACAAACGAAAAAAGCATTCTATTTTATTGGATATTTGCAATAAGCTATTCGCTTCAAATATACTTTGATTTTTCGGCATATTCAGATATGGCAATTGGTTTAGGACGTATGTTTGGATTTCACTTTTTAGAAAATTTCAATTATCCATATATTTCAAAAAGCATAACTGAATTTTGGAGAAGATGGCATATGTCTTTAAGCTCGTGGTTTAGAGATTATGTATATATTCCACTTGGTGGAAACAGGAAGGGAACTATAATTTTAGTAAGAAATATTTTTATAGTTTGGGCTCTAACAGGAATTTGGCATGGTGCAAATTGGACTTTCGTAATATGGGGATTAATGTTTGGAATAATGCATATAATAGAAAAATTATTTTTGACAAAACATTTAGAGAAAACGCCTTCGATTTTACAAAGGATTTATGTTTTATTTACAGTAATGATAAGTTTTATAATATTTAATGCAAATAGTATAGGGGAGGCGTGGAATAATATTATAGGCCTATTTGGAGCAAATGGAGAAAGCTTAATAAATGCAAGTACAGTATATTATTTAAAAAGTTATTTGGTGGTATTAGTAATAGCGATAATTGGAAGCACACCATTACTAAAAAACATAATAGAAAAACTAAAAACAAAAACTAATGCAAATAAAATAATAAATTTGTTAGAGCCAATAGCAATGACTTCAATATTGATTATAGTTACCGCATATTTGGTAGATAATTCATATAATCCATTTCTATATTTTAGGTTTTAAGGAGGCAATATGAACGATAAATTAAAAAATGTTGTAGTTACAATAGCATTTGTATTTATAATTGTAATTTTTTTCATAGCAAATATAATAAAAAAAGATGACACAATTTCTATTGCTGAAAGAAGAAAATTGGAACAATTTCCTCAAATTTCTGCCAAAACAGTTTTTAATGGTACTTTCTTCAATAAATTTAATAAATACACCACAGACCAATTTGTACAAAGAGAAAAATTTAGAAAGCTTAAAATAAATGCAGAATTTAATTTGCTTAGAAAAAGTGATTACAATAATCTTTATCAATATGGAGATTACATAATAAGCCAAACATATCCATTAAATGAGAAATCAGTTTTAAATATCTCAAAAAAAATAAATCAAATATATGAGCAATATTTAACTGATCAAAACAATGTATATTTTACGATAGTTCCAGATAAAAATTATTTTATAAATGATGAAAATTTAAAATTAGATTACAATAAATTAGAAAATTTATTAAACAGAAATTTATCATTTGCTAAATATATACGAATATTTGATATGTTAGAACTAGAAGATTATTATAAAACAGATACGCATTGGAAACAGGAAAGGTTATTAAAAGTAGCAAAAACTATTGCTGAGAGTATGAATGTGAATTTAGAAAACGAATATAAAGAAAAAACGATTTGCGATTTTCAAGGCACATATTCAGGACAATTGCCAATTTCTACTGCCAAAGACAAAATAAAAATATTAACAAATTCTGAGATAGAAAAAAGCAAAGTATATAATTATGAAACAAAAAAAGAAAATAAGGTATACAATATGGAAAAAATAAATTCGCTAGATAAATATGATATATACTTATCTGGTGCTACGCCAGTACTGAAAATAGAAAATCCTGAGAATAAAACAGGTAATGAGCTTATAATATTTAGAGATTCTTATGCTAGCAGTTTAGTCCCATTATTTATACCTAAATATAGTAAAATTACTTTAATAGATACAAGATATATTTCACCAAAATTGTTACCTAATTATGTAGAGTTTAATAATCAAGATATTCTATTTATGTATAGTACGCTTGTAATAAATAATAGTTACTCATTAAAATAGCAAATAAGAGATGACTTTTTGGTCACCTTGTAATTTTATTCTAACATCAAAAAATATTGACTTTAATTCAATAATGTGATATTCTGCATAGGTAAAAAGTATTAGGAGGTAATAATTATGGAATTAAAAGGATCAAAAACAGAGCAAAATTTAATGACGGCTTTTGCCGGAGAATCTCAGGCAAGAAATAAATATACATATTTTGCTAGTAAAGCAAAAAAAGAAGGATATGAACAAATAGCTGCAATTTTCCAAGAAACAGCTGATAATGAAAAAGAACATGCAAAAATGTGGTTTAAATTATTAAATGGTGGAGAAATTGGAACAACAGTAGAGAACTTAAATGCTGCTGCTGATGGAGAAAATTATGAATGGACAGATATGTATGCTGAATTTGCTAAAATAGCTAAAGAAGAAGGGTTTGACCATATTGCATACTTATTTGAAGAAGTTGGTAAAATTGAAAAAGAACATGAAGAAAGATATTTAAAATTATTAGAAAATGTAAAAGATGGAAAAGTGTTTGAAGCAGGAGAGGTTAAAATATGGAAATGTAGAAATTGTGGACATATTGTTGTTGGAACAAAAGCTCCAGAAGTTTGCCCTGTATGTAGCCATCCAAAAGCATATTTCGAAATTAAAGCTGAAAATTATTAAAATATAGAAAAACTATTCTTATGAGAAATATAAATTAATATGGAGGGAATTTATGAAAAAAGAATTAGTAATAAAAAGATGTTCTAAATGTCAAGCTTTAGTTGAAGTCATAAAAGATTGTACTAGTGATAATTGTAGTATTAAATGTTGCGGTGAAGAAATGATAGAATTAGCTCCAAATAGTGTAGACGCATCTTTTGAAAAACATGTACCAAACTATGAAGCAATAGATAATCATATAATTGTAAAGGTTAACCATGTTATGGAGGAAGACCATTTTATAGAATGGATTGCAATGTTAGCAAATAATAAAATTATAAAGAAATTTTTATTGCCAGGAGAAGAAGCCTGTGTAATATTTCCATATGTTAAAGGAAGTAAAATTTATTCTTTTTGTAATAAACATGGACTTTGGTCAAAAGAAGTTGAATAAATATAGATAAATTAAGCTTTTGGTGTGAGATTTGTTACATAGAAATGATTGTGATAAAAATGAAAGATATTATCATTTCTGATGATATAATGTAGAAGCAGTAAAATTTGAAGATTTACCAGATGATTGGGTTTGTCCTTTATGTGGTCTTGGAAAAGTTTTGTTCCTACTCCTTTTTGCACAGAATTTTGATAACATAAAACAAATGTAATATGTTTTTATGCTACCGTATTACAATAAGAAATATTGTTTATTCTTGTAATACGGTAGCATAAGTACTATTTTGGATGTAAAGTAGTAAAAAGAATGGAATCTATTAAATATGTATAAAGGAGAGTGATAAAAATGTTAAAAAATGCTATAGCATATATCTTGAGAAAGAGGAGTAGAACAGTTATTATATTTATTATTTTAACAATAGTTCTTTCATGCTTATACTCATGTTTAAACATAATGAAATCAACAATCAGCTTAGAAAATAATTTATATAAGTTATCAAATACATCTTTATCAATAACACAAAATAACAATGAGAACTTTAAAACAAATCAATTTAAAGAAATAGAAAATATAAAAGAGATAAAAGAAACAATTCCCCAATATGATGGACTAGCAAAATCTACAAATATTAAAGCAGTAGAAGGAATGCAAATGATCGAAAGAGACAATATGCCAGAAGAATTTAGAAATATATTTTCAATAGAAGCCACAAATAATACTGGAAAGGACAATTTATTTAATAGTGGAGTTTTTATTCTTATAAAAGGTAGACATATTGAAAAAGATGACAGAAAAAAAATTATTATACATGAAGAACTGGCACAAAAAAATAATTTAGGATTAAATGATAAAATTCGTCTTGAACTATTTGATTTAAACAATAATGAAATAAAAACAGAATATGAATTTGAGATTATTGGGATTTTTTCTGGAAAAAAACAAGAAAAATACACAGGAATGACATCAGACTTTAGTGAAAATATGGTATTTATCGATTATGAATCAAGCCAAACAGCATTAAACAACGCAGAAAACAATAAAGTTGTAAATAAACTTGAAATATTTTCAGATAGTTCAAAGGATACAAATATAGTATTAAATAAAATTAAAGAAATAAAAATTGATTGGTCAAAATTCAATATTGAAAAAAATGATGATGTATATGAAGAAACTTTAGAATCTGTAGAAGGGATAAAACATATAATAAAGGTTATGACATATTCAATTATGACAGGAGGAATAATAGTTTTATCATTAATATTAATTTTATGGCTAAGGGAAAGAATTTATGAAATAGGAATATTATTATCAATAGGAATAAGTAAAGCAAAAATTATAGCTCAATTTACATTTGAGTTAATATTTATATCACTACCATCTATAGTATCATCTTTATTTTTAGGAAATGTGATATTAAATCAAATAATAGGTGGATTTATCAATTCTGATAATTCGACAATAAATATTAATAATCTACTAAAAAATGATAATTTAATATCAAATATTACAATATTTTTACAAAGTTATGGAATATTAATAGTAATTATTGTTTTATCAGTTATTATTGCAAGTGCAATGATATTAGTAAAAAAACCAAAAGAAATATTATCAAAGATAAGTTAGGAGATTGCAATGGATATATTAGAAATAAAAAATGTAACATATAATTATTCAAATTCAAAAGAGAAGATTTTGTCATCAGTAAATCAAAAGTTTGAACTTGGACAATTTTATGCAATAATAGGAAAATCAGGAGCAGGGAAGTCAACATTACTTTCATTATTAGCAGGACTAGACAAACCACAAGAAGGTCAAATTCTATTCAAAAATGAGGATATAGAGAACAAAGGGTATAGTAATCATAGAAAAAACAATATAACATTAGTTTTTCAAAATTATAATTTAATTGATTATTTAACACCAATAGAAAATGTTAGATTAGTAAATAAAAAGGCATCAGAAGATATTTTGTTAAAATTGGGACTTGATAAAAGTCAGATAAATAGAAATGTAATGAAACTATCTGGTGGTCAACAGCAAAGAGTAGCCATAGCAAGAGCATTAGCATCAGAAGCACCAATAATTCTAGCTGACGAACCTACAGGAAATCTTGATAGTGACACTGCAGGAGAAATAATAGAAATATTAAAAAAATTGGCTAAAGAGAGAAATAAATGTGTAATAGTTGTAACACATAGTAAGGAAGTTGCAAATTCTGCTGATATTATTTTAGAATTAAGTGACAAAAAATTAAGAAAGATAAGTAAAATTAATTAGGAGGTATATTGATGATAAAAAATGCTTTTGCATATGTAACAAGAAAAAGTTTAAAATCAATAATAATATTATTAGTTATTATGGCTATGTCAACACTTAGTCTGATTAGCTTGGCAATTAAAGATGCTACTAATAGAGCTTCAGAAGAAACTTTTAAAAATATAACAAATAGTTTTTCTATGGAAATAAATAGAAGAGTTAATCTTGGAACACCTAGAGGTGGAGGGAATATAAAAGGAAAAGACATAAAAAAAATAGCTGAATCTGAAGATATTTCTTCTTTTGTAAAGAGAATAAATAGTGTAGCTGATTTGGTAGATAATGATATTATAGAAACTAAAAAAACAATTGCAAATCAATCACCAGAAAGAGCAGAAAATTTTAAAAGAACAGTTATGCTAACAGGAGTTAATGATTCATCAAAAGAAAATAAATTTGTGTCAGGAGCTTACAAATTAATAGAAGGAGAACATTTGGAAGAAAATGACAAAAGTAAGATTTTAATACATAAAGACTTAGCTGAAAAAAACAATTTGAAAATTGGAGATAAAATAAAAATTAAGTCCAATTTATTTGATGCAGATAATGAAAAAGGAGCAAATGAAACACTAGAAGTAGAAATAAAAGGAATTTTCGATGGCCACAATAAAAGTAGTGTAACTTCTGCACAAGAACTTTACGAAAATACATTAATAACAGATTTAGATACAGCTGCAAAAGTCTATGGAAACACAGAAGATACTGCAGTATATCAAGATGCAACATTTTTTGTAAAAGGTGATAAAAATTTGGATCAAGTCATTAAAAATATTAAAAAACTTGATATAAATTGGAAACAATACAATTTAATTAAAAGTTCAACAAATTATCCAGCACTACAACAATCAATATCTGGTATATATTCAATAGCAAACAAATTATTTGCTGCTTCATTAATATTTGCAGGTATTACAGTTTCATTATTATTACTTTTATGGATGAATGCTAGAAAAAAAGAAATAGCAATTTTTCTATCATTAGGAATATCAAAATTGAAAATTTTCGGACAATTTGTTGTTGAATTAGTATTTATATCTATCCCTGCTTATATAGGCTCATATTTCTTAGCGCTTTATACAGGAAACATGATAGGAAATAATATATTAAATAAAGTTACTGGAAATATAACAAAACAGATAGCAAAGCAATCGGCATCTAGTGGACTTGGTGGAGGAGCAGAAGTAGACGGCTTTAATAAAACTCTAACAAGCTTAGATATTAATATATTACCAAAATCAATAATATATGTAATTTTATTTATGTCTTTGGTACTTATAATATCTTTAGTGTTATCATCTATAAGTAGTTTAAAAAAGAGCCCAAAGGAATTGTTAATTGATACAAAATAGATGACATATTTTACTATACTGGGTAGGTGTGTGATAGTGAAAACTATTGCATAGCTACCCTTAGACTATTTATGAGCAAATGTTGATATATTAAAAAATATTAAAATAAATTTTAATATAAGGGAGAATTTTTATAAGAAAACAGATGTATATATAGTATAGGGAGAGTGAGTTGATATGAGTGAAACTTTCAAAATCAATATATACTTCGATGAAAAAGGTGAAGAGTTAGAAGGATTAATAAAACACTTAATAATTAATATCTTAAAAAAAGATATTTTTGAGCATTAAAATTTTATTCAAAATAAGATATAATACAAATTAAATTCAAATTGTTTTATCCAAGTATAGGAGGGAGGAACAATGCTTGAACAATTAGAAAAAACAATATACAAGGTAGCAATATATATAAGGTTATCAAAAGAAGATGTAGATAGAGGCTATGATGAAAGTGAAAGTATAAAAAATCAAAGAACATTACTAACAGAATATGTGCAAAAATTAGGATGGAAGTACCAATTAAAAGATACATATATAGATCAAGGTTTTACAGGAACAAATTTTAATAGACCAGATTTTCAAAGAATGGTAAGAGATATAGAAAACGGAAAAATTAATATGGTTGTAACAAAAGATTTATCACGTTTAGGTCGTGATTATATAGAAACAGGCGAATATATAGAAAAATGGTTTCCAGAAAATAATGTAAGATATGTTTCAGTAACAGATGGAATAGATACTTTTGAAGCATCAAATGGCAACAATGATATTGCACCATTTAAATCAATATTAAATGATATGTATTCTAAAGATTTATCAAAGAAAATTAGAACAGCACTTCACACTATGCAAAAACAAGGAAAATGGGTGGGAGGAAAAACACCACTTGGATATACAAAAGACTCAAATGATAAAAATAAGTTAATAATTTATGAGCCAGAAGCTCAAATTGTAAGGACTATTTTTAATATGGCATCTAGCGGGAATCAAGTTGGAACAATAAGAGATTACTTAAACAATAGCAATATTCCAACGGTTAATAAATCAAGATATAATAAGGAAACGTTTTGGGAAAATAAAACAGTAAAAAACATATTAAAAAATAAAGCTTATATAGGCACAACTGTACAAAATAAAAGAAGTAGAATAAGTTATAAAAATAGAAAAATTAGACTAAATTCAGAAGAAAAATGGATTTTAGTAGAAAATACACATGAACCGATAATAGATAAAAAAGTATTTGATACTGTGCAAAAAATGGTAATAGTTCAAAATTACAATAGAAATGAAAAGAAAAATATGTTTTTATTAGATGGTTTACTTTTTTGCTACGAATGCAAACATAAAATAGGAGTAAGAGGAAAAAAGAATGGTAATTACTATATGGTATGTAATAATTATCGCAGAAATTCAAAATTAAAACTTTGCACATCACATGGTTTTAGCTATTCTAATTTAGAAGATACAGTAATTAATTATATTAAAAATTTATTTCAAAAAATAGATAGTGAAAAAATAGAATTAGAAGTAAAAAAGGGAATGACTAAATATGATTATGGAAAAGTACTTCAAAAACTAGAAAACGAGATAAAATTAATAAATAGCAATATTGACCAAATGTATATAGACAAATTAAATAATAAAATAAGTGAAGAAATGTATGAAAGATTATTGATAAAATTTGGTGATGAAATAAAACAAAAGGAAAAAGAATACATGGAAATTAAACAACAAAAAGAAGAATCAAAACAAGATAATACTGAGAAGATAAAAAGTGTTATACAAGAGTTTTTGAGTCTAAATAATCCAACATCAGAAATTATGAAAGTAATTATCAATAGAATTGAAATTCATCAAGATAAAAAGGTGGATTTATATTTTAATTTTAAACAATTAAATAACTTAAAAGAAAAAATATAAGGCTAATTTAATATTAAATTAGTCAAAAATAAAAATCATAACAGTCTATTTTTATATCAACCAGAAGGTATGGCAGTAGGAGTTGCTTTTGCCGGATTAATAGCACAAAACGCAGGTATAACATTAGCTGGAGCATTTGCTTTGGCGATAGGGATTGCAATTCAAAACATACCAGAAGGAGCAATAATTTCATTACCGCTTCTAGCAAGTGGAAAAGGAAAGTTTAGGTCTTTTATTGGAGGAGTTTTATCTGGTCTAGTAGAGCCGATAGGTGCTGTTATTACTATATTACTCACAAAAGTGATTGTACCAATATTACCATATTTATTGTCATTTGCTGCAGGTGCAATGATTTATGTGGTAGTAAATGAATTAATACCAGAAGCACAATCAGAAAAAAAGTCTAGTTTAGTTACAATAGGTGTTGCTGTTGGATTTATTATAATGATGTTATTAGATGTAGCACTAGGGTAAATATTATGAGTTGTGTCGAAATTTGACGCACGATTTTAATAGACATACAAGAAGATTTAATGTTATAATATATAAAAGTCCTAAATATAAAATACTAAAACAGATTTATAAGAAAAGAAGGTAAGAGATTGCAATATATAACCAATCTAGACAAAAAGAAACTTGGATTATATGGAAAGATGCTGGTGACAGAAGAAGTCATACTAACAGAAGAAAGATTATATGAACATATACTCTTATATCATGAAAAAGAATATAAAGAATTAAGACCATATATAAAATCAATAATTAAGGACCCAGACTATATAATTGAAGATAACAGACATGAAGATACAATGATATATTTAAAAGAAATTGCTAATATAGAAAAGAATGGAAGAGTTGTTATAAAGTTAGCACTTGGAAAAGATAAAGAACATAGCAAGAATTCGATTATAACATTAATGAAATTAAATAAGAGAACTTGGAATCAAACTATAAACAACAGAGGAAAAATTATCTGGAAGAAATCTAGACAAAAGTGAATAAAAGTTGTATAATAAAAGTACAATATAAATAGATTATTTGAAGTGGACAATAGTGCCATCCACACACCTTAATGGTCAAAAGAGATGCAGGAATTGGCACACCTGCCAAATAATCACAAAGAGTCTCCGTGTTAGAGAAATCTAGCACGGAGTAGTTTTATATTTAAAGAAATATTGAATAGAACAATATTTTGTGGTATAATAAAACATATCAAAATGATAGGAGAAACAGATGGAAAAGAATAATAAAGTATTATTAGGAATGAGCGGAGGAGTAGATAGTAGTGTATCAGCCTTGTTATTAAAAAATAATGGATATGATGTAGTAGGAGTTACACTAGAATTATTTGCGGGAAGCAGTTGCTGTAATACAAACACATATATGGATGCGAAGAATATATGTAATCAAATAGGAATACCACACTTTATATTTAATTATCAAAAAGAATTTAAAGAAAATGTAATAAATGATTTTATTTGCTCATATGCAAATTGTCAAACACCAAATCCATGTATAGAGTGTAACAAACATTTGAAATTTGGCTATATGTACGAGAAGGCAAAAGAGTTAGGATGCTATTATGTAGCAACTGGACATTATGCTAAAACAGAATATAGTGAAAAATATGGAAGATGGGTTCTAAAAAAATCTAATTCATTAAAAAAAGACCAGAGCTACGTTTTGTGGAATATTCCAAAAGATTTAATTGAACATATAATATTTCCTTTGGCTGATTATGAGGACAAAGAAGAAATACGTCAGATAGCAAGAGATAACAATTTAAAAGTTGCTAATAAACCTGACAGCGAAGATATTTGTTTTATACCTGACGGAAATTATAAGAAATTCCTAGAAAATAACTCTGATATAAAACCTAAAATAGGAAACATAGTAAACTCAAAAGGAGAGATTCTTGGCAAACATACAGGACTATATAATTACACAATAGGACAAAGAAAAGGACTAGGAATATCTTATAAAGCACCATTGTTTGTAATAGGTTTCAATAAGGAAAGAAATGAAGTAATCGTTGGAGAAGAGAGTGAATTATATAAGACTCATATGAAAGTGAATAATATAAATTTACTACTATTTGATAAACTAGATAATGAGATAGAAGTTGATGTAAAGATAAGATATTCTAGCAAACCAGCGAAAGCTATAATAAAACAAGTTTCTAATACAGAAATTGAAGTTGAATTTAAAGAACCACAAAGAGGAATTACACCAGGACAATCAGCTGTATTTTATATAGATGATGTTCTAGTTGGCGGAGGAAAGATACAATAAAAAGTAAAAAATGTCTTGATAAGACACTGATTTTTACAAAATGTATTGACAAAACTTTCAAATACTAGTATAATTTTATAGTACGTTAATAAGATATATATAATATATAACATAAGCGAAATGCAAGGGAGGTAGTAAAAATGGCACAACCAAAAAGAAGATGGTCAAAAGCAAGAACAGGATTAAGAAGATCAACATGGAAATTAGAAAATAAAAATTTAGTTGAATGTCCACATTGCCACGAAAAAATGATGCAACATAGAGTTTGCCCAAGTTGTGGTTACTATGATGGAAAAAAAGTACTATCAACAGAAACATCTGAAAACTAATATATTTTTTATAACAATACCAAAAGTATTGTTATTTTTTTTATTTTCTATTTATTATTCTAAAATATAATGATATAATCTTTATAAAATTTAGACAAAGGAAATTACAGATGAAAAAGTTTTTTGATGATTTAAAAAATGATAAAATTATACATTACATATTAATATTTTTAGCAGCTGCAATAGCAGGAATACCACTAATAAATTTAAGAATATATGGAACAGATGACGGGTTCATTCATATTTTAAGAATTATGGGAGTAGATGAAATTTTAAAAAGTGGGACATTCCCGCCATATATTTGTTCAAGGTATTGTGACGGATTTGGATATGCTATAAATCTATTCTATCCACCATTAGTTACATATGGACCTTTATTGTTTAAAATGTTTACAGGACACTATTATAATTGTCTAAAAATATATAGCTTTTTTACAATATTTATCTCTGGAATAATTATGTACAAGTTCGTATATGAAATAACAAAGAAAAGAGAAATTTCAGTTCTTTCAGCAATAATATATATATTTATTCCATATAGACTAGAAAGCATATATAACAGATTTGCAATAGGAGAATTTTCGACATTTATGTTCTTACCGCTTCTATTCTTAGGATTATATAACCTACTTAATGGAGATGGTAAAAAGCATTATTATATAGCAATTTCCGCTTCTTTGTTAATGCTAACACATACAATAACAACCTTTTATGCTGCTTTATTTTCACTACTATATATATTGTTAAACATTAAGAAAATAAATAAAACAATAATAAAGAAACTTGCAATAAATTTAGTTTTTGTATTATTAATAACTGCATTTTTCTCAATACCATTAATAGAACATAAACTAGCAGGGGATTATATAATACTTGATTCATGGAAAATGCATTCAACTCCGGACGAAGTATACGAGTCAACAGTTCCTATAAAGTATTTCTTTACTGGAATTATGGAAAAATCTGATATGGATTATAAGTTGGGAGTACCATTAATAATATTAATATTATTAGGTCTTCCAGTATTGAAGAAAATTAACAAAGACTATAAAAACGAATATTTAATAATGCTATTAATAGCTGTATTGTCATTATTAATGACTACAAAATATTTCTTATGGTTGTACGTGCCTCAGTTCTTTACAAGACTTCAATTTGCTTGGAGAATGCTTACATTTTTTGAATTTGCAATATCAATAGTTACAGCAATTAATTTATATACTTTAATTGAATTGTTACCAAAACAGAATTTCAAAAATTGGGCTTTGTTAATATCGATAATTTTAATAATTATTAGCATGGCAAAGATTAATTATGATTATAAATACGAAAAGCCAAAAACTTTATCAGATGAAAGTTATGAACAGGAAAGAATGAATCAAGAAACTATTTCGTATATGCAAATAAATAGAGAGTATTTACCCAATAACACCAAGAACTCTGACATATCAAAAAGAGATAAAGGAATTATTGTGGTTAGTGGCTCTGCAGATATTATACAAGAGAACAAAGAAGGCTTAACATTATCAGCCAAAGCGACAAACATAGAGAAAGACACCACATTAGAATTGCCAAATCTATATTATTTAGGATATGAAGTAAAAATTAATGGAAACAAAATAAATTATTTTGAGTCTAATAATGGATTTATTGCTATTAAGATAGATGAAGATATGAGCCAAGCAGATGTAACAGTTTCATATACTGGAACCACCTTAGAAAAACTTTCTTATGTTATATCACTACTTGCATTTATGGGATTTATAGGATATTTAATAAAAGAGAAAAGGAAGCAGAATGAAAAATCTAATTAGATATTGTAAAGAGAAAGAACTAATAAATTATATACTAATAATTATTGCCTCGATAATTATTAGTATTCCTCTTGCAAACAAAAATTTAAATATTTATAGAGACGATGGGATTCAACATATATGTAGAATAATTGGAACAGAACAAACATTAGCAGATAAGCAGTTCTTACCGATGATAATGTCTAATTTATGCAATAACTTTGGGTATTCTTGGAATATATTTTATTCTCCACTAACAGCATATATGTCTGTTGTGTTTAGAATATTTAATTTCTCGTATGTAAATTGCCTAAAGCTATGCATGTTTGTGATAGTTTTGCTATCGGGAATCACAATGTACAAGTTTGCATTAAGAATTACAAAAAATAAAAAATTAGCTACATTAGCGAGTATCATTTATATATTAGCTCCATATAGAATAACAGATATGTATATAAGAACTGCTCTTGCAGAACTTGCGTCATTTATCTTTATTCCGATTGTATTTGAAGGATTGTATATAATAGTAAATGAAGAGAAAAAGTCTTATAAATTAGCCTTAGGAGCAGCGGGACTTATTTTAACACATCAAGTAATTGCTATGTATACAGTAATTATATGTTTTGCATATTTAATAGTATTTTTCAAAAAGCTAAAGAGCAAAACAGTATTAAAGAACGTTGGTGTAAATCTACTATTCTGCATATTAATGACATCTTTTTATTGGGTAGGATTATTACAGCATTACTTTAGTACAAGTTATGAAGTATTTGTTCCTGGAAGAATGGAAAGGGAAGAGGTACTAATATTTTATAAAGCGAAGTTCTCTCAGTTATTTATTACAAATAGCGAGCAAACAATGATCTATGCAATAGGATTATTATCAGTAATTGGACTAGTGCTAACGCCAATAGCTTATAAAAAAATACCAAAAGAATATAAAAAAACATATATGTTTTTCTTAATAACAGGAGTTATTTTGATAGGAATGACACTAAGTATATTTCCATTCGAAAGACTTCCACAAGCTCTTACAATGTTGCAATTTACATTTAGATTATTTACATTTACATCATTCTTCTTTGCCTTTGTAGTAGCAACGAACTTTGCAATATTAATAAAGAATTTCAAAACATTTGATGTAGTGGTGCTATTAACAATAAGTGTCTTATTACTATTACCATACAAATCAAAATTAGACTTTAATCTGCAAGAAAATGAAGAAAAACTAATAAATGGTGTAAGAGTTACAGAAAATACGGGAAGAGTTCATGCTGGAATGGCCAGTATGGAATATCTGCCAACAAAAGCATTTAAGAATTTGAAACATATTGCAAATAGAAAAGATGAAGTGATAGTATTGGATAATGACGAAGCGGTTATATCTGACTATACTAAACAAGATTCTAATATGAACTGCAAAATATTAAATGTTAAGAAAGAAACAACAATAGAACTTCCATATATTTATTATCTTGGATATAGAGTATATGCCAATGGTCAAGAGATAAAATACATAGAATCAGATAATGGACTTATCCAAATAAATATAGCCCAAGACTCACAAATAAAAGTTAAATATCTAGGAACAAATGAAATGTTAATAAGCTATGCAATATCAATAATATCATTTGCAACGATAATTGTTCTGAATCATAAGAATAAAGACTAAAAAACTTGTTATTTTCGTTAAAATATAGTAAAATAAATAGGCAATAAAAATAAAGAAGGTGATAATATGTCAAAACCAATGGTAGCAATTGTTGGAAGACCAAATGTAGGTAAATCAACATTTTTTAATTATATAATAGGAAAAAGAGTTTCTATAGTAGAAGATACTCCTGGTGTTACAAGAGATAGAGTATATGGGGAAGCTTCTTGGAGAGGAAGAAACTTTACATTAATAGACACAGGTGGAATTGATTTTAGCGAAGAAGATGATATTTCTGTTCAAATGAAGCAACAAGCAGATATAGCAATATCAATGGCTGATGTAATATTATTCGTAACAGATGCAAAACAGGGAATTACAAGCTCTGACAATGAAATTGCGTTAATGCTTAGAAAAGCAAACAAACCAATTATTTTAGTATGTAATAAAGCTGATAATTATGGAAAAGATTCTCCAGAAATATATGAATTTTATAATCTAGGACTAGGAGATCCATATAGAGTATCTGCAGTTAATGCAATAGGCATTGGTGATGTATTAGACGCAATATATGATAACTTACCAGAAGCTCAAGAAGGCGAAGATGATTCTTTAGAGATAAAAGTAGCTGTTATAGGTAAACCAAATGTTGGAAAGTCATCTCTAATAAACAGAATTCTAGGTGAGAATAGATTAATTGTAAGCAATGTGGCAGGAACTACTAGAGATGCCATAGATTCTAATTTTGAAAATCAATATGGCAAATATGTACTTATAGATACAGCGGGATTAAGAAGACATAGCAAAGTTGATGAGAAAATTGAGAAATACAGTGTAGCAAGAACATTACTTGCAATAGAGAGAGCAGATGTTTGTATTCTTATGATAGATGCAAATGAAGGAGTTACTGAACAAGATACAAAAATAGCAGGAGAGGCTCACGAAGCAGGAAAAGGTGTTATAATAGCAGTCAATAAATGGGATGAATATGAAAAGACAAATGGAACATTAGAAAAGTACACAAAAGCTGTATATGAGAAAATACCATACTTATCATATGCACCAATATTATTTATATCAGCAAAAACAGGGCAAAGAGTAGACAAGCTATTTAGCTTAATAAATAAGGTTGCTGAACAAAATGCTTTAAGAGTTTCAACATCAGTTCTAAACCAAGTACTAGCAGAAGCGGTTACAGTTGTTCAACCACCAACAGATAAAGGCAGAAGACTAAAAATATACTATATGACACAAGCTACAACAAAGCCACCAACATTTGTCGTATTTGTAAATGACAAAAAGTTGTTCCATTTCTCTTATGAGAGATACCTAGTAAATCAACTAAGAAAAGAGTTTGGATTGGTGGGGACGCCTGTTAGAATGATTGTTAGAGAAAAGCTTGAAAAAGGGGAAGGTAGCAATACAAAATAAAAAACTATAAGATAAAATAAGGAGAGTGATCTATATGTTAAAATACATATTAGTAGTAATCGTTGCATATTTATTAGGAAGCATTAGTTTTTCAGTTATAATTAGTAAGAAATTAGCTGGATTTGATGTTAGAGAAAAAGGAAGCGGAAATGCAGGAAGCACAAACGTTCTAAGAACTGTTGGAAAAAAAGGAGCAATATTAACTCTTATTTGTGATTGTTTAAAAGGAGTAATCGCAGTTTTAATAGCTTATATAGTAAGCAAGACAGCACAAAACACAGATGGAGCATTACTTGTACAATTAGCAGGACTTGCCGTTGTTCTAGGGCATACATTTCCTATATTCTTTAACTTTAAAGGCGGAAAAGGTGTAGCAACATCTCTTGGAGTATTATTAATAATAAACTGGCAAATTGGTTTAATATGTTTGGTATTTGCTTTGCTATTAATGGCATTAACAAGATTTGTTTCACTTGGTTCAGTATCTGCTGCAATACTATTTCCAGTGCTAACAATATTCATACATACACATTATATTGTAGATGGAAGTTATATAATATTTGCACTTCTTCTTGGAGCATTTGTTGTATTTAACCATAGAGCAAATGTTAAAAGATTATTAGAAGGTAAAGAAAACAAATTAAGTTTTAAGGGAACAAAATAAATTAAAGAGGATAATCATATGAAAAATATAGCTATAATTGGAAGCGGAACTTGGGGAGTTGCGTTGGCAATACATTTATCTAAAAAGGGAAATAAAATAAAAATTTGGTCTTTTTCGGAAGAGGAAGCTAATACTTTAAATACAGAAAGAAAATGCAAGTTTCTACCAGAGGCTGTTATAGATGAAAATATCACGTGCTATACAGATATGAAAACTGTAATTGATGGTTCTGATATAATTTTACACGTTACTCCTTCAAAATTTGTTAGAGAAACAATTAAAAAATATGAGAAATATGTAACAAATCAGCCAGTAATAATGTGTTCTAAAGGATTTGAAGCAGATACACTTTGTACATTAAGCCAAGTAATAGAGCAAGAGATGCCAAATGTTAAATATGGTATCTTTTCAGGACCAAGTCACGCAGAGGAAGTTTCTCTTGGAATACCAACAGCAATTGTCATTGCATCTAAAGATGTTGATATACAAGATATGGTACAACAATTATTTATGAATGAAAAGATGAGAGTGTACACTTCTGATGATGTTACAGGAGTTGAACTTGGAGGAGCTTTAAAGAATATAATTGCATTTTGTGCAGGAATTGCTACTGAAATTAATCTTGGAGATAATACTTTTGCAGCATTAGTTTCAAGAGGATTAGTAGAACTAACAAGACTTGGAATGGCAATGGGAGGAAAACACGATACATTCTATGGACTTTCAGGACTTGGAGATTTAATTGTAACTTGTATGAGTGAACATAGCAGAAATAGAAGAGCAGGAAGATTAATAGGAAAGGGTTATACAATAGAAGAAGCTAAAAAAGAAATAGGAATGGTAATTGAGAGTATAGATAATATAGAAGTTGCATATAAATTATCAAAAAAATATAATATAGAAATGCCTATCGTAAATGCTGTGTATGACATACTATATAATGGACTAGAGCCTTCAAAAGCTGTTACATTATTAATGACAAGAGATAAAAAATCAGAATAATTTAATAAGGATATCTTTCGTATAAATACCTAATGATGCTATCAGCGTTGTTAGGTGTTATATTTATATATACGCCTTTATCAATACTAATCCACATGGCTAATTCAAAGCTATCAATATTATCAGCAAACACGCCAAGCATAGTAGTCATTTCGACAGGATTTGGAAATTCTTGTTTCCATTCTAAGGAATGATAATCTATGCCTAAATTGGTTATATTATTATAGTACCTTGTCAAAAAATTAAATATTTCTCCATCTTTTTGACTATAAAATTTCGCGACTGAATACATAAATTCCACTCCTTTCAAAATTTATAATTATTATTTGTTTTATAAAAATTTATATACATAGAATAAAATGTAATTATTTTGGCAAAATAAAAATAAAAATGGGGGAAATGATGAAAAAATATTCATGGATTAAGTATTTAATTATCTCGTTTATAATAGTCGTTATTATCACTATTGCAATGATATTTTTATATCAAAAAACTACTGCTAAGTCCTTAGATATTAATGATAAAATTACAGATGAGCTAACTTATTTAGATACAACATTAATTTCTATGCTTAATGGGTTAAGTAACCTAAATACGGCAAGTCTTTTAATTAGCAATGAAAGTAGTGGATCTGGTTCACAAAGCACTTCTCAAGGAAGTGATTCTTCTGAAGGTTCGTCAAGTGAAGATTCTAGTGATAGCCAAGGTTCTGGCAATCAAAGCAAGCAACAAAACATAGAAAAATATGAATTGATGCAAGAGCCAGTACTTGATAAAGATAAAAATGATATAGATTGGAGAGAATTAGAAGATAAGGCAGAAAGTTTATATAATTCTTGGGCAACTATTACTATTGACTTAAATTCACAAAATGTTTCAAAAAATGATATTTTAATGTTTAATACTAACTTGGATAATTTAATGAATTCCTTAAAAAACAAAGATAAGAAGAATTCCAAAATATGTTTGGCTAATTTGTATAGTAGTCTTCCTAAATATATGGAGCAAACTTCGCAAGATTCAAATGCCATTAGCTTTAGAAGAGTGAAATCAAATGTTCTGTTTTCGTACGCCATGCTAGATACTGGGGACTGGGATAGCATTAATAAGTTTTTATCTCAGGCGGAAGCGGATTTGAAAAATCTAGTGGAAACAGGAAGTGTAAATGGAAATTTCAAAAAGTCGACAGTAGATAAATCTTATGTTTTATTAAGAGAACTCATTAAAACGGGGAATGAAAAAAACATAGACTTATTTTATGTAAAATACATGAATTTAATAGCTGAACTTGAAAAAGTCTGAACTGAATACTGCTTCGGGCTTTTCTTTTGACTTATTTGGAAAAATATGTTATAATAAGAATGTTTGAAGGCAGGAAGAAAAATGGTTTTAATTAAAATCAATGAAAAAAGGAGAGACTAGAATGAAAACCCAAAAAACCCGGCAACAAAGAAAGAAATCAGCATATGACTGGTTTCTGAGAGTGACATTATGTGTCTTCATCATCATTGCTATTGTGCTTGTTGGAATGCAAATCAGAAACAAATATGTTTTCCTTCAAAACACATTCATCAATCAGGTGGACTGCTCTAACCTAACAGTTAAGCAGGCAGAGGGAAAAATTAAAAATGAGCTGTTTGACACGGCTACAATAACATTTTCCTGTGGAGATAACAAATTTGTTGTAACTCTTAGCAAATTGAACCCTAGTTTCAACAAAACAGACCTAACAGAAGATCTTAAACAAATCATGAAAGGGCAAGACTCTTTTAAGAATCTTCCGTTTCAAGAAGAAGCAATCGAAAATCTTTACAGTGTGGACGCAGAAGCTCTAAAAAAATTCTTAGACGGGACAGGCTTTAGTTCTTCTAGCAATTTTAATGCACAGATTGAATGGAATAGTGACAAAAACAAATATGTTATTGTAGACGAGGTTGCTAATGCTGGAATGACGTTAGACCAAATGACTGATTATACAGTAAATAACATCAATAACGGAGCAACCAATATTGATTTTAAGAAACTGCAAAAAAGTCTGTGGTCTGAAAGAAAAGACACATTAGTAGAGAGTCTGAGTCATATTAACCAAATAATTGCTGATACAAATCTGCAATTTGTGTTAAATGACGAAACTATTTGTTCTCTTGATGCAAGCACTATAAAGAATTGGGTCAAAATGGATGATGAGGGACAACCTTTTATTCAGATTGATGGCAATGTTAAAGAATTCGTCGCAAAAGTTGCCCAAATAGTCGAAAATAAAAAGCATCCCACATATTTCCAGCCTAGTGGACTCGATCGGCAGATTGAAATTGGTGGTCTAACCAATTATGTGATTGACCAAGACAAGTATTCAAATTGGATAAAATCTAATTTGGGAGAAACGCAGGAAACAACCATTTCTGCGAAAGCAACCCCATTAAGTGATTACATTGAATTGGACATCACAAGACAAACAGTCTGGCTGTATCGCAATGGAGAGTGTATCATGACATCTCCGTGCGTTACTGGAAATCTTGCAACAGGGCATGGCACAAGGACAGGAGTCTTTTCAGTCTATGAAATGACTACTGATGAAACGCTCAGGGGCTATGAAAATGACAGAACACCATACACGTCACATGTAGACCGTTGGATGGAGTTCGATAATGGCAATGGTTTTCATGATGCAAAATGGCGCTATGGCGTTTTCGGTGGGGATATCTATAAAACAAATGGTTCCCATGGTTGCGTCAATATGCCAGTAGACAAAGCCAAGTTCTTATATAGCAACATTTGGCTCGGATATACGGTAATTATTTATAAGTCATAAAAGCTTACAGCGGAGCAGGATTAATAATCTTGCTCCGCTCTCCTTTTTGAGATTTGATAATAGGCACATAGTATTAAACAGTACAAGTTATATACAAAGATGAAACCAAACTAGCATTTAAATAGATAAAGAGGAATATGAGCTGGCTTATAGAGAGAACGATAAGTTAATGCAAGAATTATTAAAAAAAGAAAACAAATTTGTAAAAAGGGGATTAATTGATTATTACAAATATAGAAAAAATATTATATAAAGCTATGACATGGAGAAGGTGAACGGAAAACCATTAGTGTCAAGAAGCTTCGGCAAAAACTAGATCCATTTGACTTTTTGAGCGTTTTAGAGTAAAATAGAAAAAGAGAGTAAATTAAATGGTCGCGTATAGCAAGGTCGAAAGGCAGCGTACGAGGAAAGTCCGGGCTCCACAGAGCAATAATGCTGGATAACGTCCAGTGAGGGTAACCTTAAGGAAAGTGCAACAGAAAACAACCGCCAGAAATGGTAAGGGTGAAAAGGCGAGGTAAGAGCTCACCGCTAATATGGTGACATATTAGGCTGTGTAAACCCCATTTGGAGCAACACCGAGACAAGAAGGCTAAGACTGCTCGTCATCTTCTTAATTTGGTGGCTTGAAACATATAGTAATATATGTGCTAGATAAATGGCCATTCTAGACAGAACCCGGCTTACAGATTTACTTTTATATATTAAAAATACCACTACTATATGACATATAGTAGTGTTTTTAATTGACTGTATTTTTATGTTATTTAAATATTGTACTTTTTGGTTTTTCAATATATAATAGACTTGTTAATAATATCAAAAGGAGGTAATTTAGCGAATGTCTTTCATTGATAAAATAAAAGAAGAAGCAAAAAAAGATATTAAAACAATTGTACTACCAGAAAGCGAAGATATAAGAGTATTACAAGCAGCACAAACAATAACAAGCGAAAACATTGCAAACATTGTTTTGATTGGAGATGCTAAAATAATAAAAGAGACTGCTTTAAAAAACAATCTGGACTTGTCAGGAGTTACAATAATAAACCCAAACACCTTTGATAATTTTAGTAAATACGCAAACGATTTATATGAACTTAGAAAAAACAAGGGAATGACATTAAATCAAGCAAAAAAGATATTAAAAGACAATAGTAGATATTTTGCTACAATGATGGTGAAAGAGGAAGATGCAGATGGATTTGTTTCAGGTGCTTCTCATCCTACATCAGACACACTAAAACCAGCACTTCAAATATTAAAAACAGCACCTAATACAAAATTGGTTTCTGCCTTTTTTGTAATGGCTCTTCCAGATAAAGAGTTTGGAGAAGATGGAGTATTTGTATTTGCGGATTGCGGATTAAATGAATATCCTGATGCTGATGCACTTTCAGAAATTGCAATTTCGTCAGCTAAAAGTTTTAAAGAACTTATTGGAGCAGAACCCAAAGTTGCAATGCTTTCATATTCTACCCTAGGAAGCGCATCATCGCCATTAACAGAAAAAGTTGTAGAAGCAACTTCTCTATTGAAAAGCAAAGAACCAGACTTAATATGTGATGGAGAAATACAATTAGATGCAGCAATAATCCCAGAAGTTGCAAAGCTAAAAGCGCCAAACAGCAATCTAAAAGGAAAAGCAAATATATTGATATTCCCAGATTTGGATGCTGGAAATATTGGTTATAAATTAACTCAAAGATTTGGTCATGCAGAGGCCTATGGTCCACTTTGTCAAGGAACATCAAGACCTGTAAATGACTTGTCAAGAGGATGTAGTGCAAGCGACATAGTCGGAGTAGTTGCGATAACTGCAGTCCAAGCACAACATCAAAGTAAATAATATAAAAGAAAGGATACAATAAACATGAAAATTTTAGTTTTAAATTGTGGAAGCTCATCTTTGAAATATCAACTATTAGATATGAGCACAGAGAGAGTTATAGCAAAAGGAAATTTTGAGAGAATAGGAGAAAAAGAATCATTTTTAACACATAAAATGAATGGGGAAAAATACGTATATAACGAAGTTGCAATGAACCATGAAGAAGCTCTAAATTTAATTATGAAAGAGTTACAAAACCCAGATCATAGAGCAATAGAGAATCTCTCAGAAATCAATGCCATTGGCCATAGAGTTGTTGCAGGAGGAGAAATATTTGATAAATCTGTGATTATAGACGAAAAAACTTTAAAAGGAATTGAAGCTTGTTCAAAATTAGCACCATTACATAATCCAGCAGCAATTTTGGGAATCAAAGCTTGTCAAAAGGCAATGCCAGGTGTTCCAATGGTTGCAGCGTTTGACACAGCGTTCCATCAAACAATGCCAAAAGAAAATTACTTATACCCAATTCCATATGAATACTATGAAAAATATGGAATTAGAAAATACGGAGCTCATGGAACTTCTCATAAATATGTTACACAAAGAGTAGAAAAATTAATGAATAAGGACATTAAAACCTTGAAAATAGTAACATGCCATTTAGGCCAAGGAGCTAGCCTTTGTGCTGTTCAAGGCGGTAAAAGTGTAGATACATCTATGGGATTAACTCCTCTTGGTGGAATAACTATGGTTACTCGCTCAGGAGACTTAGACCCTTCTGTTGTAACAGCAATTATGAAAAAAGAAAATCTAACCGCAGATGAAGTAGAAAGTATATTAAATAAAAAATCAGGATTAACAGCTGTTTCAAAATTAGTTCCAGATTTCAGAGAAATCGAAAATGCTTCTAATGAGGGAAATGAAGACGCAATTATTGCAATCAATAAATTTGTATCTATAATAGCTCAATATATTGCTAGATATGCGGCAGTTATGGAAGGTATTGATGCAGTGGTATTTACTGGTGGTATTGGAGAGAATCAATTTAGAATAAGAAGTAAAATCTGCAAAAAACTAAAATTTATGGGACTTGACTTAGACGAAGAAAAGAATAATGAGTTTAGAAGTGAAGGAAAAATATCTAAAGAAGATTCAAAAGTTGAGATTTGGGTAGTTCCAACAGATGAAGAATTAATGATTGCACAAGACACACTAGACCTAATAAAATAATTTATAATGGTTACATTGTATTTTTTAACACTAAATTTTAACTTAATATATCTTAATTACGAAGTGAATGTATATTTATTTTTAGTACAAACTTGTGTGGGGACCGACAAGGTAGCAAATGTAGAAAAACCGGCAATGCCTTGTCGGTTTTTCTTATACATTTGGTTCGCAGTTGGGATTTGTACGCTAAAATAAATATACATTGCACTTCGATATAAAAGTTTTTATTTACCAACTTGTAACCATTATAAATTAGCTAATGGGTTGTCTTCGACTGCGTGTCTAACTTGTTCATTATTGACATGTGTATAAATCTGAGTCGTAGATATACTCTCGTGACCTAATAATTCTTGTAAAGCTCTTATATCAACATTTCCATACTGATACATTAAAGTAGCTGCTGTGTGTCTTAATTTATGTACAGAGTATTTATTAGCATCTAAACCTGCTTTTAACAATTCTTGTTTTACAATATATTGAACAGTTCTTCTACTAATTCTTTCTAATCTTTCGCTTAAGAATAATGCATCTTCAGAACCTGATTTAATTCCTGTTCTAGGGCGTACTGCTAAATAAGAATTTATAGCATTAACACAGGCTTTATTCAAGTAGATAGTTCTTTCTTTGTTACCTTTACCAATAACATTTAATTTATCCTCAGAAAAAACAATGTCTTTAATATTTATTCCAACTAGTTCTGATAAACGAATACCACAGTTCAAAAATAATGTTATAATAGCAAAATCTCTTTCATTATTTCTATCATTTGTGTTACTTGCGACTTCTAAAAGTTTTTTACTATCATCTAAAGATAAATATTTAGGCATTCTTTTACCAAGTTTAGGTGATTCTAAATTCATTGCTGGATTTTGATTTATCATACCTTTTTGAGCCAAGTATTTAAAAAACACTCTAATGCTTGCCGCTTTTCTAGCCCTGGTAGCAGGTTTGCTGTCAAACGTGTTTGTTAAATAAAATAAATATGCGTGAATATCATCTAAAGTAACTTTATTCATTGTTTCTAATGTCATGGAATGAATATCTATATCATCTAAATTTTTTTCTGTTGTCAATCTTAAATGATACATGAGATACTTTAAAAATCTATTAAGGTCATAATTATATTCTTTTATTGTATTAGGCGACTTATTTAATATCGTCGTAGTATAGTCTAAAAAAGAATTCAAAAATTCTGGATTTCCTTCTGTATTTATCATAAATATACCTTCCTTAAATTTTGCCCAATTCTACAAAGGGAAGAGAGCGATTAAATTTATCTATATTATATAGTTTTAATAAAAAAAGTACAAGTATATTAGAAACTTTTAATTAGCCAAATCTTAATATATTCATTTTATTATAAATATCTTCTTGGGAAATACTAGAATTGCTAATATTAGATAATCCTAAGCATCTTGCAAAACAAGATAAAAATCAATTTGCCAAAAAGTCACGGAAAAAATGGCAAAAGTGATAGAAAAAATTTTTATTTATGATAATATATTTAAGAAGGAGGAGATTATGGAGAAGAATAATACAAAGAAAATAATCATAGCAGTAAGCGTAGTTGTAGCTGTTGCAATTCTTATAATAGGAGGTATTTTAATAGGTAGAAATATGAAAAGTGGCAATTTAAATATAGGTAAAAAAGACAAAGTGGAAATAAAACCAAGTGAAACTAAGAATATACAATTCACTGATTTTGATAACGGGCTTATAAAATTAAAAGTTCCAGAGGGATGGAAAGTAGACACTGTTGGAGATTATATTCATTACACTATAAAAGTATATGACCCAGAAAATCCAACATATCAGTTCTTCTTAAATCTAAAGACAGAAGGATATAACAAATCACAAGAAGCAAAGGACTTTCAACAAAGATATTATCCAAACAGCATGTTTGCAAAAACATCAGTAATTGCTGAAAAAACAACAGAAGGATTTTATAAGATTTTTAATGATCTAGGAACTTTAAATAATAGTGCAACATTTACATTTCCAACTTTAACAGATTTTACAGTTATTGATAACTTAGGATCTGCATCAATAGGCGGAGATGTGTTAAGAGCTAGTTTTAAAGATGTAAATGGGAAAGATGCTGAAGGAATATTTACAGCATATGTATATGATCCAGGACCATACTATGTAAATGAATATGTTATGTCAGGAAAACAAATTGATAATATAACACAATGTTTATTTCTGCTCCAAAAGATAAGCTTGTAGATTGGGAACAAACATTATCTACAATAAACGCATCTTTGGAATTCACAGACACATTTATGAATCAGTATGGAAACCAACAAGATGCCGTTATGCAAAACTTTCAAAGTGTAAGAGCTATATATAATCAAACGTCTGACATAATAATGTCAGCTTGGGAATCAAGAAGTGCTGCTTATGATAGAATGAGCCAAAAACAAAGTGATGCAACTCTTGGATACGAAAGAGTATATGATACAGATACAGGCGAAATATACAAGGCATACAATGGATTTACAGACGATTATCAAGGAAATAGATATCAATCAATAACAGATGATATGTACACAAAGCCAACAGATGGATACATTGAACGAGTTTATTAAAAATATGAATTGATTAATATTGATTAAAAATCACGATAAAAATAGTTAACTAGGAGAAAAATTGATCTCCTAGTTTTTTACATTTTTGTATAATGATACTTAAATAGCGGTTGACTTTTGAAAAAATTTCATATAAAATAGATAAGTTGGTTATAAAAAATATAAGAAAGAGAGGAAAAAATGGATAAAGAAGAAAACATATTAGGAAAAGAAAAAATAGGAAAATTAATAAGAAAATTTTCAATTCCTTGCATAATTTCTATGTTGGTAAACTCACTATATAATATAGTAGACCAAATCTTTATAGGGCAGGGAGTAGGCTTTTTAGGAAATGGGGCTACAAATGTAGTTTTTCCTCTAGTAATGATAGGGCTTGCATTCTCATTAATGTTTGGAGATGGCTCGTCTGCATATTTAAGCCTAAAACTTGGAGAAAAAAAGAAAAAAGAAGCAGAAGTAGGAGTAGGTAACGGAATACTAGTTTCAGCAATTGTTTCAGTACTATTCTGTGTTCTTACATTAATATTCCTACCACAACTATTAAGATTATTTGGATGTACAGAGAACTTAAAAGAATTTGCGACAACATATGGTACAATTATAGCAATAGGCTTTCCTTTCTCAATGATAGGAACAACCTTAAACTCAATAATAAGAGCTGATGGCAGTCCAAAATATTCAATGATAAGCATGATGACAGGAGCAATACTAAATACAATATTAGATCCGTTATTTATATTTACATTTAATCAAGGAGTAGCCGGAGCAGCAATAGCTACAGTTATAAGTCAATTTGTAACATTTATACTAAACGTTGCATACATAAAGAAATTCAAAACAATAAAACTATCAAAAGAGTGCTTTAAATTAAAATCTTCTGTCTGCAGAAAAGTTGCAGCACTTGGAATAAGTAGTTTTATTACTCAAATGAGCTTTGTTTGTGTTATGACAGTTGAAAATAATTTACTTGGAAAATACGGAGAACAAAGTAAATATGGAGCAGAAATTCCTATTACAGTTATTGGAATTGTAATGAAAATAAATCAAATATTAAATAGTATAATAATTGGTATTGCAGTAGGAAGTCAACCAATATTAGGATACAATTACGGTGCTAGAAAATTTGATAGAGTTAAAGAAACTTTAAAAATCGTACTAGGCTTAAGCGTAGTAATAAGCACAATTGCATTTATTCTATTCCAAACAATACCAGATAAACTAATATTAATATTTGGAAGTGGCGATTCAAATTATATGGAATTTGCTTGTTTGGCATTCAGAACATACTTACTATTATGTATATGTAATGGTGTCCAAATACCTTCAGGAATATTCTTCCAAGCAATTGGAAAAAGTACAAAGAGTGCAATATTATCTTTATCAAGACAAATAGCAATATTAATTCCTGCAATGGTAATTCTAAGTCATTTCTATGGAATTATGGGAATCTTAAGTGCAGGACCAGTTGCAGATGGTCTAGCATTCGTATTAGCATTAATCCTATTAATTAAAGAAGCTAAAAATCTAAAGGCTGGTAGCAAAGTTGCAGAAAATGCTGAATATGAGAAATTGCCTGAAATACAAAGTACGAATAGTAATGTAGTAATCACAATTGCAAGAGAATATGGATCTGGTGGAAGATATATTGGAAGATTAGTAGCTGAAAAACTTGGAATAAAACTATACGATAAAGAATTTATAGAAAAGTTAGCAGAAAAAACAGGCTTATCAGCAGAATATATAGAGAGCAATGAACAAAAAAGAACTGCCTTGGATAACTTTAATAATGGCTATTACTCTGGATTAAACAATTCTGATGAGTTATTCATAAAAGAATCAAACCTTATCAAGAAACTAGCAAACAAAGAGTCTTGTGTAATTATAGGAAGATGCGCAGACTTCATCCTAAAAGACAATAAAAATGTAATTAAAATATTTATAAATAATAATATGGAAAATAAAATCAAAAGAGCAACAGAGTTTTATGGAATGAATAAAGAAAAAGCAGAAAAGGAAATCACAAGAATAAATAAATTAAGGGCAAACCATTACAAAAATTATACAGAAAGAGAATGGAAAGATCCTTCTAATTATAATATTTGTATTAATAGTGATGCTGTTGGTATAGACAATGCTGTTGAACTAATTTGCAATGTCGTAAATATGGAAACAGTTAAAAATTAAACTAAAAAACTTACTATAAAGGTAAGTCTTTTAATATATAAAAGTAACAAATTTTGCTCAATATCTAGACAAGCAATTCTTTGTGGTATATACTATAATTGAAAATATATTATAGGTAGGACTTTATGAAGAAATTAACAGCAGAAGAAAAAAAGAATTTTTTGGAATGGTCTGAAGGAAATAGATATTTATATGAACTACTTTGCTCTTGTTGGGAAAATGGAATAACAACTTTTGCATCATGTGGTGGACATGAACAAGAAAATGGTAGTCCATATTTAGGAATGATTATTAATGATAATTCTCTGCCATTCATTAAAAATATATTGGCACAAATACAAGATATGACAAATATCGTAATATCATCTGGAGTGAGAATAAGAGATGAACAATTATGCCCAGATGAAGAATTAAGAGGATTAGCTTTTTATGCATACAATTACAACTGCTGCGAACTTTTTTACAAAATGCGAACAGGAATTGAAGCGAAAGAACATGAAGCAAATCTTTCTCCAAAAGCAAATAGATTCTATAATATGATTAAGAGTTTAAGTGCAACAAGCAGAGAAGAATTACAAGCGGAGGTCAATGACAACATAGTTGTTGGTAGTACTTTTTCTACAAAAACACAGGAATTCATTGATTTTCAAAATAGCAACAAAATGGCGAAAAACAGCAAATTAGCGAGATTTTTTAGGAGACTACTACCTTTTAAAAAATCAGATACTACAAAATACGAGAAATTACAGCAGAAATATGGATTTTTACAAAGAACATATTCTGGAGAACGATCTACCAAAATGGAACAATATAGAGTGAAACTTGATAATCAATCTGATGACAGAAAAAAAGAAAAAGACATAACTTCAGCAGAAAACAAAGAATCGGATTTAGACAGATGAAAATTAAAATGAATTTCTATAAAGAAGTCAAGAGGGAGTAGGGGAGCAAAAAATAAAAACTACCTATAAAGACCGTTTAGATGGAGAAATAAGAGGTAAGGTATTAGATATTATTGAGATGTCGCGTAAAGATATATGACATAAATAGAATAGTGTAGAAAACACAACTGAGCTAGTTTATACTAACTCAGTTGTGTTTTTGCCAAATATATGTAATGAAATTATCTTAATTTTACCTCTTTGCTGATGGTTCCTTCTGGTACATTAAAAACATATGCCGTTTCACTATTCAAAAGACCGAAAGTCCATATTGATTTTTTTGCAGTTCTTTCATACTCTATAAGCATAGGCGTTTGACAATTAGGGTCTTCTAATTCGGTTACATTATCATATATGTATAAGAATTATCTGCCGAAAGTGAAACATAAATACAACCAGCACCACCAGAAATAGTTGAATTAGAAAGACTTACTAGTTCAGTCTTTTTCACCAATTCCCAATCAGTATATCCATTAAATGGATAGCATAATCCTAAATAATTGACAATTAATATAAAAAGTGATATATATAATATTAATTTATAATCTTGCTATTAGCAAGTTAGTATATAAATCTCGTATAGAAATGACTATTTTTATGAAGGAGAAAAAAGATGAAAGATGTAATCCAACTAATCATTGCAATACTAACACTTATAATAGCCATTGTAGGATATGTATTGGTTATATTACGTTTTAAATCAAGTAGACGGGATCACTGTGACGAACTATGGTTATTTGAAGGATTAACTGCTTCTTCAGCATTTGCAATGTGTATACTTATTATTTTTATTGGAATATCATTACTTATCTAGTAAAACATCCCATGGACCTCTAAAGCCATGGGATGTTACTATGTAAAAATTTTTTACAGTTTTTTTTAAGCAATTATATATACAACAGATAGATTAAAATATAAAGAGTCAATATTAAAATTTTCAAGAAAATATGAAGTAGCAAAGGCAGCATATAAATTTGGAGTAGGAATATTTGATACTGACGGCTGTATATTAAAAACTGCTTTTGATTTATTCGAAAATAATATAAAAACATATATATTACAAGACTATTGTATGAGTAGTGGTGGAGAAAAATATCATTACGAAGCAATTGATATTTTAAAAAGGTCAATAGGAGAAAAATTTATTATATAAACAATGACTACTAGGGACGATTATAGACAATATTATGTAAATATAGTATAATAAAAAAATTAGTTCAATTTTAGGAACTTACGGTTTGTAAAGGATGGAGAATGTAATATTGCATAATTTTACATAAAAGTGATATACTTTTTTTAGTCAGATAGTTTATTAAATGATTGGAGAATGGATAATGAATAATAGAGATGAAAAACTTGCATATAATCTTATACATAATTCTATATCTTTAAGTAAAAATGAGAATATACTAGTGGAAGTAATTGGAGAAGATGGTTTAGCACTTGCAAATGAAATTATAAAACAAGCTGGGACAATAAATGCAATACCACATTTAAACATAATAAATCACGAAGATTTAAAGAATTTTTTAATAAATGCCACTAAGGAAGATATAATTGAATATGGAAAAAAAGATTATGAAATAATGAAAAAAATGCAAGCATATATAGGAATAAGTGCACCAACATCAGACAAAACTTTAGACGGTGTATCTCAAGAAAAATTAGAATTATACAACAAGTACTATATTGCTCTAGTACATTTAGATCAAAGAGTTAAACATACAAAATGGTGTATTTTAAGATATCCAAATGAATATTTTGCACAAAAAAGTAATATGACATTAAATGAATTTAAGGATTTTTATTATAATGTTTGTAATGTCGATTATAATAAAATGAAGATTGCAATGGAACCTCTAAAAAAGTTAATGAACCAAACTGACAAAGTACATATTGTAGCACCTGGAACTGATTTATCGTTCAGTATAAAAGGAATTCCAGCAGAAAAATATTATGGAACATTCAATATACCAGATGGTGAAGTTGCAACATGTCCAGTAAAAGATAGTGTTAATGGTTATATCACTTACAATACTAAAACAAAATATAATGATATTATATTTGAAGACATAAGGTTTGATTTTATATACGGGGAAATTATAAAAACAACAGCTAAAGAAAAAACAAAAGAACTAAATGAAATTCTTGATACTGATGATGGAGCTAGATATATTGGAGAATTTGCATTTGGGCTAAATCCATATGTTAATAATACAATGTGTGATACATTGTTTGATGAAAAAATAAATGGAAGTTTTCATTTAACTCCTGGAATGGCTCTAGAAGAGAGTGATAATGGAAATAGATCAGCAATCCATTGGGATATAGTTAAAATTCTTAGAAAAGAATTTGGTGGTGGAGAAATCTATTTTGATAATGTTTTAATAATGAAGGATGGAAAATTTGTCTTGGATGAGCTAAAACCTTTGAACGCCGAAAACCTAAAATAAAGACGGAGGCCTATAAACTGAGCCTTCGTTTTATCATAATCATGTTTAATTTCGTTAAGGCAGTTTCTAGAAATTTTTTAAATAGCTGTCATAAATGATTTTCTATAAAGAAGTTAAGAGGGAGTAGGGGAGCAAAAGATAAAAAACATTTATAAAGAAAATTAAATTACTAAAAAAGATTGTTAATAATTTTAAAATTATAACAAAAACTAATTTAATGAAATAAAAAATATAATAGAAAGTAAATAAAAAATAATTTTTAAATTTTATAATTAAAGTTTTATTTAAAGATTTATAAATTTATATAAATAATTCAAATTTTGATTTTGTGCAAAGTTTTATATAAAAATATATAAATTTAAAATCAAACATTTTTTTAGATTTAATTTTTGCAAACATAAATTTTTTTCTTTTTGATATTTATAAATTGATTCATTATTATTACAATAAATTAGTAGTTTATAAAAAATTAAACTTATATATCATTTAAAGTATCTATTAGAATAATTTATTTGTAACTTAAAATAAATTATAAATATGGACGCATGAAAATCGTTTTTAAGACATTTTTATAATCAAGCAATTAAATTATATGTCTAATAATATAGTAAAAATATATCCAATATATATTTGACTAATGAAAAGCACAAAAATTGCTGAAATATCAGCATATTATAAAATATATAAAAAAAGGGTAAAAAAGCGACGCACGAGAATCGATTTTAAGGCGTTTTTATTTTTTAGACATATAGTTTGTTGTCTGTAAAATGCGGCAAATAGAGGCATTTGAGCGGTTTGAGGATTTTTGATAAAATTACAGGATTATAATAATAGATTATAAAAAAATTTAAAGAATAAAATAAAATTTAAGTAAAAGAACTAATTATATAAGTAAAATAATTAAAAGTCTTAAAATGGATTTTAAAACGATATAAATAAAGATTATATAAGAAATAAATAATAATATAAAAAGACAATAGAAATAATTATATAATAAATGATATATAATGAAAATGGCTTGAAAGTACTGAAATAACTGGGAAGGACTTAAATCAGTGAAATGCCATTTTATCCATTACTTTTTGCACAAAACTTTGAT
>OLQC01000143.1_pt1 | contig 79426 bp, 100 predicted proteins | sample 1672471 | NCBI WGS metagenome assembly OLQC01 (sample SAMEA3136689, study PRJEB25190) | human gut metagenome | biome: human gut; feature: human-associated habitat; material: faeces | place: Austria | collected 2013 | reverse complement strand
CCATTCATTCGACATATAGCCATCCTCCAATCTTATCAGTAAATCATCGTTTCATTCTGGTATTAAACTTGTTATTTGTTCAAAACAAATTTCAAAAAATGTTTTTAATTCATCATTTGTAAATTTCTTTTCCATCCAATGTTTATTTCCATTGTTATCAATGTAGTAAAGTTCATAGTTTTCTTCGTCTTGACACATATGGAAACCATCAGAATCAAATACTACACATGCACCAAAACAATTCGACAAATAATTTTCTCCATCCAAATTTATTGCATTTTTAATATATTTTTTGGGTATGTTTTTCGCTACGCACCAAAAAATTATAGAATCTCCGAAATTGTCAAAATGTTCTATTTCTTTACATGTAATCATAATTCTACCTCCATTTTTCAAAAGAAGCTCTTGTTTACTCTTCTTTTTCTTCAACATCATAAGTACAATCAATTCCGTTGTTATCAAGCCCTGTACTAACTGCTCTTTCTACATCTTCTACTGATGAGTTATCATATATTTCAATAGTTACTGTAATTGTTTTCATATCTTATCACTCCTTTCTTATAATTTTATCTTTTCATAATTGGGAATCATCTGAATAAATTCATCTGCATTTGTAAACTGCTTATTAATTTCAACCCAATACTGTTCGTTATTTGTATCTGTACAACAAGCTTCTAATTTGAAATCTTGCTGTGTGTAAATAGTTAAACATAGTTCTACTTTCTGAACAGATACACCTTCTGGAACTTCTTCAACAGTTGCGTATTCTTCCAAAAAGCTATCAATTTCGCTTTCTTTTAAATCATAGTTGTAAAATGCCTGTAATGGCTTGTCTGTATTATCTAACTCATTAAATGTAATTTTTGTATAATCTAACATATTCTGTTCCTCCAATCTTAAAATGAAATTGCTATTTACTGTGCTTCTTCAATATTCTTTTCCAACATAAATACAAGTCCATCCTTATATGTAATTCTGAACTTATACGTTTCTTCAAGCCAATCGTTAAAACCATCATCAAAATATGTTTTTTCTGTTCCTCTTCTTGGCTTAATATCATCTAATAATTCCATAAAACAACCTGTAATCCCAGATACAGACTCTGCAATTACTATTGGATTTTCCATAAATGCAAGTGTTGATGGAACTGCTATGAATCTGCACCTAATGATATTCGGGTTACTACTTTCTGTTCTTTCAACTACAATAGCTGTCTTGTATGTACTGTTATACTGCTTTACTCTTGTTTGTGTAATTTTCATTTCCATCACTCCAATCTATGCTTCATAATCAAATTCGCTTAATCCACCACTTGCAAATACATATTCTGCTACATCTGGAACAAATATCATAAGATTATCAGGATATTTTCTTTCATCCTTAATTGCAAAATATCCTATTTCTTTTACATCATCATTTTCAAAGTAATAACCAAAAATCATTTCTATTAAATTTTTCATTGATGTTTCTGGCTCGTATTTCTGTTCTCTAATCCATGCAGCCATATAATCGTAATCGCACCATTTTTCTTTTGGGTATTTACTATAATCTTTTTCTTCCATCCATTCACCTGTCCACTGATCTACCATATTAATCACACCTTTTTCTTCAAGAAACAGTTTTTCCTTTGGAAATAAAAAAGCAGATAACATCCTCTGCTATCTGCTTAATTATTCTCTCTATTAAGTTGTATTCATTAGTTAACTTGTATCTTTCATAAAACTTCCTGGTTTATCAGGATTTATTACTTCATTTATGTATTCTGTCATGTTATTTTCTCTCTATTTACTAATATATATTCTAAGTGTATCTTTATTATCCAATGCAGCTATTACTTTACTTTCTGTATCTAATAATGTGTAATTAATCCTGTATCTATATCCACCTTCATACATTTTTTCTCTTGCATATTTTTCAAATTCTTCTATAGTCATTACAATTTCTTTTCCATTTTCAATAGCTGTTACACCATCAACCTTATTAAATGATACATATTTCCCACAATGTTTTAATTCTTCAAAAGATACTGCTTTTTTCATCATCCTTAATAAGTGATTTTCCATAATCGTATAAAGTACAGTAACGATTTCCAATTTTTAAATCAAAACATTCTGATTCTTTTGCAGGCTTGCTTCCTGATTTAAAACCTTCTGCATATTTTATAAAATCCTCTTTAGTATAGATTCTTCCTTTCCAGTCATCATTATTTCTTCCCTCTGTATCATTATTACACCCGCTTAAATCTAAATGCAGTATTCTTCCGTCAGATAGATTAACTATTTTTGTTTTAAAAATTATGCTATATCCCATAGCCCTGTACCTCCTTTATACTCTCTTATTCCATGTATCAATCAATCCGTGTGGTGTCTGATCATATCCTCTATCAATTCCCGCCATACAACCACAACAAAAGATTTTCCAACGCTTTCCAGCTTTGTGCTCATACTCTTCTAAACAAATTTCCTCTGTCTCTCCGCAAAATGGACAAGGTTTAACTTCCACATCTTTATATATTTTGTTTGCTTTAATAATTTTCATTGTTTTATTCCTCCATATATTCTTTATAGGCTACTTCTGTTTCAAATTGCATATAATAGCCTTCTACAAGTCCATAATAGCAAGTCGCTGTATAATATCCGTATAACATAGGATTGTACCTCTATAACGTTTTAATTTCTGATAAAATAATGTTTAAGTCGTTGTTATAAGTTGTAGCTTCATAAATAATTTTCGCTTGTTTGTTATCCGGATGAGCGTGTATAAAGTCTATATAACACTTTAATCTGTCCAAGGTTGCATGATTAAAAGATTCTTTTATTTTTTCATCCTGAAAAGAAACAATATAATAATTGCTATATGTCTTATACAAATTTAATCCGTTATCCTTACAATACGTTTCAATTTCATTTTCCAACTTTTCATGCTCTGCGATCTTTTCGTGTTCTGCTGCAAGTTTCGCTTCTCTTCTTTTCCTCTGATCTATTCTATATGCGAATAAACAAGAATTTTTGATAATGGCATTGTAAAAAGTTTTCTCAATGTCGTATATATCCGGTTTATCGGTTTTGATCCACCATAAAAAGCAATCAATATTCTTTTCGAAAATGTCGGCAAAAGTTGGATTATTAAAACTATTATAGCGGAAAATTTCCACGTTTTTAGAATCCAAAATAGAAACCATTGTATAGCATTTTTGTTCACGGTTTGAGTTATCATAAATCCATCTATAAATCGCTTCTATTGCATTAACTGTATATCCGTATGCATTATATATTGTATTTTCCGTTGCGTTTTTATTATCAATAATCATTGTTTAGTCCCTTCTATAATCATTTTTTATTATCCAGTGTCCTTTTATACCGTTGATATTCTTCTGTATAAAACAATTCAATTAGTTCTAAAACATCGCATTTTAAAACTGCCGCCCATTTTAGCAACATTCTAATATCGGGATTACATTTTCCAAGGATTCTAGCAGAAAGATTTTGACGTTCCATATTGATCGCCCTTGCAAATTCTGCCGTATTTTTAAAGCCGTGTGATGTGATAAATTGCTTTATAGCAATTATTCCCTTTTTTGTTCGTGTGATTTTCTCCTTTTGCATATTATAACTTTCTTTCTATGATTCTTTATTTTCCAAGGTTTTTAATTCTTTTTCTAAATCTTTTAAACTCTTTAGATCTTCTGTTAATTCTCTGATTCCTTCTATACGCTTTTCTATCGTTGTCAAGTCACGATTTACCGCCTCAATAATGCCCTCAATTGTACTGTCGTCCCAATACTCGTAATCATTATTGCTTTCTGTGCTCAGGTGTGCAAAAAATTCTGTTAATAAATCCACCTGATCGCTAATAGTGTTTCTCATTTCCTCTATTTTTTCCGCTTTTTCTAATTTTGTCATGATTTTATTCCTCCATTAGTTAGATTAATTTAAAAAGTCCAGTAATTTTCATATACCATTTATTTTTATGTTGAGCTTCTTTTTTCTGCTTCCGTTCCAATTTCTTCATATAATAAAGTGAATTATCTACTTTGATATATTCCAACATCTGAAGCGGTGTGAGTGATTCATATGGAGTTAGCAAATTTTGATCTATTACTTGTATTCCTTCTGCTGTTGTTATTATCCTAAATTTAAACATTGTTATTTTCCTCCTTCTGAAGTTTATTTACACATTCCGTGTATAGCTTGTACACATCCGTATAGCCATCCATTTAAATAATCAATGTTGTAACAATATTGGGTATAATTTCCGAATTCTTTTCTTTCTTTAGTAGTAAAAATATAATACCCTTTTCCACAATTTTCTTTTTCTATAGATATGTAATCAAAATTCGCTTTATAAGCGTTCAGATTATCTTTGATAGTTTCAAGTTCTTTTTCTGTCATTTTTTAATCCCTCCATAATTTTGTTTCAGTGTCATATAATGCACCGTTTGTATCCTGATATTCTTTGTTTTTACTGTATGTAAACTTGTAACACTTGTGACCGTTTATAAATACGGTTGAGCGGTTCCCGTTTTCCATTGCAAAGCGTTCACGGAAACCACCTTTTTCATATGCCTTTTTCATTTCTAAAGATCTAAAGTTTTTCATGGTTAAAACCTCCTCTAATTCTTGTGAATGTCGATATAGTCAATAATGCAATTTCCTGTTTTTGTTATATGATATGTAATAGTTCTTTCGTTTTTTTCATAATTGAGAAAACCATAAGCGCAACTTGCATCCGTTGCGGTTGTTGCTTCTAGTGTTTCTCCTTTTTCATTTTCAAAAACTCCATAATATTTAGGGTTCCCGTATTGGCTGCTGTTTCTTCTTTCGTAGTCGATCAATTTTCCTGTAAATGTTAATTTTTTCATGTTGCTACCTCCTGAATATTTTATTTTCTTTTTGTAAAAAATTTTTCATTTCTTAAAAAATAACCAGTAAAAGCTTCTGAGCTTATTACTTATTGATACAGGCAACTAGCATTTTTCAATTAACAACTGCCACTTCTAAAGCGTTTACTATGTCCCGTTGGAACGGTGGTTTGTGATACTTTAAAAGTCGTTTATTGTTTGTCGCTTCTGTTGTCTGTACGGATAAATAATAAAAAAGAAGCAATTTTATAGTTGCTTCTGAATAATTTTTATTTTATTTCTGTATGTTTTTCTATGCCGTATTTTTAAATGCGTAAACTAAAACATAAGACTTATTTTTGTGATGCTTATGCTGTCGCTTGGAACGGCTTCTATATATTCTTAAGTAGTTACTTTTTCAGATCAGGCTAACAGTGTCTAGTTTGTGCATCTCTGACCTACACACTAGAATATATTCAAGCTGCTAATCGTTTTACTTTACTTCAGCCGTATAGAAGCGGCTGTCACTGTATGCCTACACTTTGAATAATTATTGACTGTTAGCGGTTGACTGCATGAAACGTTGTCAATCGGTATTTCCTAGTTGTTTATTCTCTTTTTTTTGTATTGCTTTTTACTTCTCTTTCGTTATATTTATATTACCATATAAGTACATTTTTTTCAATACTTTTACACATAAAATAGTATATAAATATATGTACTAATATTACTATGTTTTTGTGCATATTGACATAGCAAGAAATGTATTATATAATCAATACTAAAAATAAAATATAAGGCAGGTGTAATTATGATTTATAACGGTAACATAATGGACATTATGAAAAGCATAGAACATTTAAAGATTGATCTTGAAATGACCAATAATGAAATAGCTGCAAAGATGGGAAAAAGTAAACAGACGATTAGTAATTTATTAAATGGACAATCTAAAAATATTACATTAGATACTTTAAATAATTTATGTAATGCGATGGGCTGCGATCTAATAATTGATATCAAAAAAAGAAATTAGTTTCTGTATTACTGGTTTTTTATGCTCAAAATTTAATGTCCGTGTGTAGCGTACAGATTTTATTAGTTGTTCGTGGTAGAAAGACAGTGTGTTTATCTGAGCAGGATCAGTCGTATATAAATATTTATTTACTAACTGTATACTTTTTGTTTAGTATTAGTGTTATTTTTATGTTGGAATGTTTAAAAAGTTATGTTTAGCATTTGTATTACTTTTTGTTTACAAATACTATACTTTTATACATCGAACTTTGAATATATCACACTATGATATATAAGAATATTGACCGGCAGCCATGATAAAATTATATAAATTTAAAGCTACGGAAAAATGCAGAAATACCGTAGCAACCTTATTTTTCTTAGTAATAGGGGGCATGTTTACATTATAGATTAGATCACTGGACTAATTTTTCACCCTATCAGTTCCACTCACACGACAACTTAAATTTTTCAAAACTCATACACAATTCATCAAAATCACCTAAATCGAGTTCGAAGTTGAGTTCGAGAAACACCAATAAAATCAACCGTTCATAAATTTTCAGACAATTAAAAATCACCAAAAACGCATCTACAACCAACTCAAAACCATTGAAAATAAAGCACTTCATCGAACTCACCTCTAAAACTTAAAAATATTGCAAATCTGGACTCATTATTTTCTATTCAGAAATTTCAATTTCCCTATATAAAATAAGTAAATTCTCATTTTCCTCAAAACATTTTATCGAACTCATTTTTCAAGTCACTACAACACTCCTTTTATTAATTACATGTCAATAACCTTAAAACGATTAACTCTTACTATCAAACATCCCAACTACTAGACTAAATCGCACGAAATCAGTCCAAATTTCAATTAAAATATATCCAATGATAAAATTATCCATCTAACAACTAAAATCCAAAATCAACCTCAAATCATTAAATTTAATCCTAACATAGGGTGTACTAAAAAACTACAGGCAATATTCACATAATCAACTTACTGTGCCAATAAAAAGAAGCGACAAATTTATTACATAAAGACAGTAGTTGTACTGTCTTATTTTTACAAAAAAAATAAAATCAAACAGAGAATATATAATCAAGAACTTATAAATCAAAATAATATAAGCACAAGAAAGGATGAAGAAATATGAACTCACAAACAGCATTACAAGTAACAGACTTTAATTTTTATGGAGATGAACTCATTGCACTTAAAGACAATGCGACAGGCGAAATCTATACAGCAATTAATTCAGTATTAAAAGGAATTGGCTTCATAGATAAAGACCAGATTCGCAAAAGACGTGACAAATGGATTAATGATCCAGTTGTGTCTAAAGGAATTTCTACATTTAATATTCCTACATCAGAAGGAGTGACTAAAAAAGACACCCCTATGAACAACCAAGCAGTATATTGTATTTCACAACACAAACTTCCAATAGCATTAGCAAAAATCAATATTACACCAAAAATGAAACAAACTCAGCCAGAATTAGCTTCAAAACTTGAATTATACCAAGATAAATGTGCAGATGTATTAGCTTCCGTGTTTATAGACCGCAAAACTGTTTCAAATATAAATATGCAGCCTATAACAGATGCTTTGACTTCAGTAATCAATACACTTACCACTCTCACACAGACAATGGCATCAATGCAGCAAGAAATAAATACTATTAAAGAAACTCAATCGGCTCAACCAAAGTTACCTAAAAAGAAATGGTCATATTGGTCAACAAAGATGTATCCAAAATATCAGCTCTTAACAGATTATTTCCATATTACACACAAAGAGTTATATAAAAATCTATACAGTGAATTACAGAATACATATCCTGATATAGATCTCAATCAAGAAATAGATGACTACTGCTATGAGAATAAACTTGAGTCTGCTTACACACTTGATGTAATAGAACACAATCTGGCATTACGAAAATTATTTGAATCTGTTGTAGATAATCTGCTTAATAAATACAATTTAGCAGATACATACAATATCAATACAAGAATTCCAACTATATTTGATGATGCATCATGACATGTCTCATCTTCTAGCTTAAATCAACGCTCAGAGAAAAATAAGCCACTTTAATTTCATATCTCTACAAGTTATCACCTAAGACATAAAAATTGAAATTTACCATCAAAATTGTTAATTTACTCAGCTAATCCCAGCATAAAAAATACATCCATACACCATATATTATTTCTAATTACTTCAACACCACTTCAAACACCATAATAAAAGAGAATATATGAATATCTAAATCGTTTATTGCAAGATAGCTCTCATTTAAAAGAAAGGAAAACATTATGAAAATAATCAGATATTCAACGACAGGTTTTATACCACAAAAACAAACACATCATATCCGTATGTTCGAAATATGGCAAAATTTGAATCCAAAAGATTATCCTGAAATGGAATATACTATGCAACAATTGAAACAACAACACACTCTCTTCTATAACCAACATAAAGAAGATTTACAAGAAGGACTATGGTTCTTTATAGGTGGATATAAAGATAATCAATCTCTTAACCATCTCAAACACAAAGTTCCATGTTATGAAGCAGAAGTACCTGATAACATAATGGTATATGATTGTAATCTTGAGAAAGTAATTCCATTAACAGATCCTTTAGTCTACTGGGCAGGATGTTATATACCTAAAAGATTATGTAATCAGATAACAAATATTAAAAGAAGGAGATTTAAGTAAATGAGACAACAAGAAACAGTGAACGAAATTTCAAAATATCACAAATCTACCGGCAGTGATATTTCAAAAAGCAAAGCCAAATCAAAACATAAACATCAGTATGAAGAATGTCTAACCCAATATAAATTTGATTTTAATGGCAAAACCAGTATACACACAATATTAAGCAGCTATTGTACTATCTGTGGAAAAATAGGTGATACATTAAAAAATGGTGAATGCAATAAAGAATTAAATATAATCAGAGAGCAAAGACAAAAAGATAAATTATATTATGTACATATACCAGACGAAGAAGTATATGAAAGACTTCATAATAGATTACCAGTATTCTTTGTAAAAGATATTTGTAATAAATATGTAGATTTAAAACAAAACGATACTTCAGAAAGAGAATAATACTATAGACAACTAAATCAACCAAAAATTTAAAGAGTTTGTATGTAGCGTAAGCGAAATACAAACGAAATATTCTTCTCTTGATAATATGAGTCTATATAGATATTGACCTACACAAATCCACACCTGACATGTACCCAAATGAAGAAAATTTTTACTTTTGGGTACGCTATACATGTACCCAAATGAATTTTTGACAATTTCATAAATGTAAAAGTTGACGACTTTTGAAAGCCAAGATGGAGAATATTATTTTAGAATAGAAAGAAGGTGAAAAACAATAATTTGAATTATGTAAAAATCCCACGAGAAATCATTTATGATAAAGATCTCTCGTCTAAACGTGTGATAATCTTCTCATATCTTTGTGCAAGGCGTTCACTTGATGACACAGTGGCATTTTCTACAACTGAACTTTGCCACTGGTCTAAACTGAAACCCAATTACAGGAATGGAAAGATAAATCAAAAATATTATGAAGTTCTATTACTTCTCTCTCACTATGGATATTTTGAATCGTGTCCCGATTTCGAGAAGTGTCTAAAAGAAAATACCAATTCGGTGAAATATCAGCAAGTGCAGCTAAATATTGAGAAATTTGATGTACCTGATAGTTTTGGAATCATCTATTTTGATGAATTGGACAAGATATTGAATTTCAAGGAAGAGTTGAAGGGTAAGGATATAGATCTTACAAGAATGTCATCTGCTTATATCCTGCTTCTACTCTCTTATATTCGTGTCAATCTGAACCGTATAGAGGATAAACCACTATGCTGTTATCGGTATTTTAAAACCATTTCAGAAGACATTGGACTTTCAGAGAGATATATAGGACGTATAGTTGACATTTTAGAAGAATTTAAAATTGTAAAATGTCAACCTATGAAAAGAGAATCTTATATTAAAGATGGTGAGAAAAGATTCCTTACTACCCCAAAGATATTTGTCGATTATAGACATTTTATTCATGATGAACACGGTCAAAGGATCGATGATAAATACAATCCATGTGAGGAAATCAGAAAACAGATAGAGATTTTGGAGAATAATAAAGTATAAGAAACTATTAACGCAGCACTCAAAAGGAGTTGATTGCAATGAATAAATTATTTTTAAACAGTAAAGGAGAACTATTAAATGAACAAAACAGTAACTATCGAGTCAAGAAACCATAAATATGCAAATCAGGATGCAGGTATTATTTGCCAGTCTGATTTTAATACAGAATATGAAGGAAGTCATGATGTGGTTAATAGAATTATAGCATCTTGGAAAATTGATGAACAATATATAAACGAAAGTGTGAATGAATAATATGTATTGTGATTTATGTGGAAGAATTAACGGTCATCTACCTGGCTGTCCAAATGATAAGGAAACAGAAACTACATATCATTGTTCTATATGTGACAATGGAATTTATGAAGGTGAAGAATATATTCAAAATAATTTTGGTGAGTATGCACACTATGATTGTATAACCGGCATTAGACATTTATTGGAATGGTTGGGAACTGAAGTTAAAGAAATGGAGAAATAGAAATTTCATTTGAAGAATATATAAGTGGAGGTAATTTTATATGAATTTAAAAGAATTGATTGATTGCATTACAAAAAATTACGGAGTCTTTGGAACATATTTAATTGGATCAGAGTTGGATGCGCTTGGTGATCTTCCTACTATCCCAGATGGATATATGTTCTATAAAGTTGATTGTGATGAAGATGTAGAAAATGTCAAAAACATGATGAAAATTGAAAATGAAGAAATAGATGAATTGTATCCAAATGCAGATGATGAAATTCATCTCTCACTCGATGGTTATGAAAGCAAGTGTTTTTTAACTGCGCTATTATTTGAGAATGTATTTAATTATTGGTGTGGCAAAAATACTAGAACTAAATATGAATCGAATGACAAATCTAAATTGTCCAAATATGATATTTTCGTAATGGAGTTATGGGATTGGATTAGAGATGAATTATGTACTGATGAATTGAAAAAATATGCTTTGAATTTCAAAAAGGCGGTGATGGAATAATAAATGAGTGAATATGGGATTAAGATAAAAAACATCAGTGCTGGTATGTTGTATGACGTTAATCTTGGAACACGAGATTATTTCACATATACTGATGCTATGTTTAACAACAGTTTATTTAGTTTTTTCTTACAAAAGAACGGATTAAATATTTACAAAGGAAAATCTGGTAAGAAAAATGAAAGTACACGAGATATAATTTGTCTTGATTATGAATTTGGAAGTCGCTCTTATGATAATGAGCATACTCGATTAGAAAAGTTATTTAATGATACTGATGGCGATTCTAAGGAACGTATCAAACAGGCATTACAAAAAGTTGAAGATAGAAAAGACTTATATGATGAAAAATCACGAGATGAAATTCGAGAGTATTTTTACGAGAATGGTGTTGATGTTACATATAAACGCAAACGCAGAGACGGAACAATTAAAGAAGAAACAATTCATTATGAGATGCTTTTTCGTACAAGTGCCAAAGCTAAACTTGGACAAGTTATTTTCATAAATAGTAAATTATATGACATTGCATACGATTGGTTAACAATTGGACTTGGGAAAAAAATGAGTCATGACAATGCAAAAATCGTTGAAATGTCAGCTTATGCTCCACTTACCACATCTACCATCATTGGTACACTTCATATACCTGTTGAGGATATTCTAATTCTCAAAGATCAGGATTCCTTTTTTGAAACAATGACAAAAGTTGTTAAAGCAGAAGAATACGAAGTAGAAGTCAAAAAGAAAAATAAAGAAACTAATAGAAATGAAAAGGTAATTGAAAAACGAAAAAAATGTGTTGTATCCGAAGAAAAACGTCAAGTAAAAAATACAATTTGGGATGGTATGGCACTAATCGAAGCTGATTCTAATTATCTTCGTCTCCCATCATATATTAACGGAATGGCATTACTCAGAAATCACCTTTTCAAAGCATGTGCTTTTAAGAGCTATCTTCAAAAATTCTTTAAAGATTGGTGTGAAAAGAACGGATATGATTATAATACATACCAGATTCAAGATATGTTTGGTAAGTGGCACTATTTAAAAGATATTAAGATGATAACCACTGATAATGCGATCAAATGGAAAAAATTTCAAGACTTGATGGGTAATAATATTACTGAAGCATATGGTTATTGGTGTGAAAGAATTCATTCTGATGGTGATATGTGGGGCATCGTAAAAACTGATCATCCAAGTAAATTAGGACAATATCAACAGTTGAGTTATCAGATGATTAACACTCTTCCATGCACGAAAGACGATGTTAAAGATATTGCTCAGATTAGTATTGATTATGTTGAATTACTTAAACGTGACAATGATGAATTTGAAAAATTTCTTAGAAAAAATGCAAATGAAGTAAATCATTATGAAATGCTTGCTGATTTATATACTCAAAATCATGAGTTTGGTAATAGCACATTTTTTAGAGAAGAAAAAAAGAAAATCATCTTTGATTATGTATACAGAATGAGAAAAGGTAAAATTATGGTCAATGGTGATAATTTGACTGTATGTGGTAATCCTTATGCACTTCTACTCTATTCTGTTGGTGAGGATTTTGAAAAAGATCCAACGCTTTCTCAAGAATCTAATTGTATTCAGTGTTATACTAAACGTTTTGATGATAATGAATATCTTGCAGCGTTTAGAAATCCACATAATTCCCCGAACAATATATGTTATTTACATAATGTCCATTCTAAAGAAATGGATAAGTATTTTGCATTTAGTAAAAATATAATAGCAGTCAATTGTATTCATACAGATATTCAAGACAGGGCGAATGGGATGGATGAAGACTCGGATTTTATGCTTGTCACAAATCAATCAACAATTGTCAAATGTGCAGAAAGATGTTATAGAGATTTTTATACTATCGTAAATGCATTACAAGAGTCTGGTATTACCTACAATAACACAAAAAAAGATTATGCTGCTATGGATAATAAGTTTTCAAAATCACGTATGGGAATCGGATATTCAAGTAATTTGGCTCAGTTGGCAATGACCTATTATTGGACAGAATTACAAAAAGATAGTCCTGATGAGAAAAAACTTAAAGAACTCTATGATAATTTTATCATTTTGTCTGTTCTTGCACAGGTTATTATTGATGGATGTAAAAGAGAATATGAAATTGATGGTAATAAGGAAATTGATAGAATTAGCAAACTCTCTTGTATGAGTATTAAAAAGATTGTCGGTTATACTGAATCTGGTAAACCAAAGTATAAGAAACACGATTTCCCTGAGTTTATGAAATACACAAGAGAAATTAAATATACCAAAGATGGTAAAGAACTTCCGCAAGAGGAAGTTGATGAATCAAAAAACAAACTTAAAAGTCGTATTAATAGAGAATTGTTATGTCCTATGAATTGGCTTGAAGATTGGATAAATAAAATTCAAAACGCCTCTACTTCGGATACATTATCAACCGAATCTTTTTTTATTAAAATGAAGGGGAAGGCTAATGATAAACAAATGACAAAAATTATGCAATTAGTTCAGGAATATGACTCTTTTGTAAAAAATACAAAATTAAAATATATAGATGATGATGAAGAGTATAATAAACAGATTTGTGAAAAATCAAAAGAAGTAACTGAATCAATAAAGAAAATTAAAATAGGTAATATAATTACAATAAATAGACTGATTGAGATAGCACTTGGTTTAAGCAATGAAGAGGGGGCATCTAAAAGGAGGAAGTATTCGCCTGAAAAATATACAAGAAAAATTCTCAATCTATTGTATAAAACCAACAAAGAAAAGTTTATGCTAAGTTTCAATAGTGATAAATGTGTATAATTTTTTCGGCAACTAATTGTGCAATTTTACCAAAAATATAGTAAAATCAAGGCTTTTAGCGTTCAACTTAACGTCCGTAATATGGAGGGAAGAAACCGCAGAGTTGCGTTAGTAAACTCCCACGCCATTGCCAATGCGTGTAATAAATAAGGGCTTGCAAGTTTAAAAAGTATACTAGGGGCAGACGTATCATTATCTGCCCCGAATATAAAACAATGAAATCAGCTTTTCTTGGCTGATAAAACAGAGAATAATAAAATGTAAACATCAAGTACAAATTCATTGTACCTTACCTTCTATAATCGGTGGCTGTACTACAGTTCTTGTAGTATGGTCACTGATAATTCTTAAATATTATAGCGGAATGACGAGCAATGGAAGCTCACTTGGCTCATAACCAAGAGTATGCAGGTTCGAGTCCTGTTTCCGCAACTCTCCTACTTTTGTAGGACTGGTCGGTTTCGGGTCAGAGGATGAAAAATTCTAAGATAAGCATGGTGACATGTATAAAGTGGTTTTGTCGTATTACAAAGCTGCGACTGTAGCAATACAGCTTGACGGAAAACACATAGGATTTATGCCTAACCTTCTATTCAAGGACTACTGTTGGCGAATATGGTTGGGTAGGTATCTTGAGATAGGTACTGTATTAACACAGAAATGTGGGGATAATCCATGTCTAAATGGTATGAGTTCCGCAAGAATTAGTGCTGTTTAAATTATTATATAAATATCTTAAGTCGAAAGATAGGTGTTTTGTAATAAAGGATTTCGATAGCAAGGAAGCCAGGATGGTGATGATTGGGCGGTACTCAAAAGGTGCTGATGGTCAAATATACACCTCATCGTCCATTTGTAAGTACATACTTTTGGTGAATGAACAAAATTTCTTAATAATAAAAATATTATTTAATTTACTAATAGAAAATAACAAGCAAAAGTGTGTATGACCATAAAGAGAAAAACAACTTATTGTCCTGTAATATGGACACCTATAACACTCGCAAGGTGTTATATGAGAAAGTACAAGTATGTGCAACTCTAATAGGATGCAACCTATGAATCTCGCAAGGAAGAATGTGCAGAAAGAAAATCTATAATACTTTATGGTAAGAGTTTGCCGGTTATGTCAAAACTGGTGTTGTTACCACCTACAGTCTAATCGACTGTGTGATAAATTGTATCCAACTACAATAGATGGTGGTGTGTTAGGTCAAATATCTCAGCCTAAAGAAAATATTAATCTCGTGTTTTATACACGGGATTTTTTTATTTGGAGAGGTAGCTCAGTTCGGTAGAGCGTTACATTCTAAAGTAAAGGTCAGTGATTCAAATTCACTTCTCTCCAATCACTCCCTATATGGGAAATAAAAGAACGAAAGGTGTGTATTAAAATAATTAAGATTTCAAAACAGGAAATGGAATTTTTAGTTTCTAAAGGTGTTATGTTCGGATATGAGGGAATTAGCCATACAGATTCTCGTCATCGTAGAACATATTATCTTACAGAAAGTCGTAGAAATACAAAACTTCATAAACAGTATGAAAAATCAATTGGTATTAAGTAACCAAAATATTTAAGGAAGGTGGTGCAAATACCATCGGAAAGAAATTTTATGACACAAACGCTGTTCTATTTTTACAGGACAGATTATTAGAAGATGAAAAATTTAATATTAGTTCCACTACTCTTTTAGAATTAGAACACATTAAAGTAAGTCGTAACAAAGATGAAGAAACAAAATATCGTGCAAGAAAAGTATTGCATATATTAGATGAGCATTCTGATAAATATGATGTGATTATTGTAAATAAGAATGTTCTTGATATTATTGATAAATTAGGATTAGAAAATACATCAGATAATCAGATTTGTGCTTGTGCTTCTACTATTAAAGACGTTCTATTTATTACAAATGACATTGCATGTAAAACAATTGCAAAATGGATATTTGGATTAAATGTATCTAGTACATACGAAGATGGAAGTGAAATTTATAAAGGATACCAAATTATTCATGGTGATACAGATACAATTAATTCAATAATGGAGAACATGGATTATTCAAAATGGCATATTAATGAGTATTTAATTATTGAAAATACTGATGATGATTCTTCAAAAGAATTACGTTTTGATGGAACAAATTTTGTTGCATTAAAACTACCTTCATCTCGTTTTATTAAAGGTAAAAACTCTTTACAGAGGTGTGCTTTGGATATTCTTAATAATCCAGACATTTCTATTGCTGCTATTTTAGGTGGATATGGTTCAGGTAAAACATTTATTTCTATGCAGATGGCTTTATACAATGTTCAAGAAAAGGGTCGTGTAGCAAAAATTCTTGGGGTCAGAGAAGTTTCTGGCGAGGGAAAAGAGATTGGTTATCTGCCTGGTGATATGGAAGATAAAGTAGGGAAATTCTTTGAACCATTAACACAATCACTCAATGGTGGAGAATTTGAGTTGCAGAGTTTAAAAATGTCAGGTGTTTTAGATACCAATGTACCATTTTTTATGAAAGGTACAACATATAATGATACTATTATCCTTTGCGATGAAGCGGAAGATTTATCAGAAAGTCAGATTAGACTTATAGGTACTCGTTTAGGTCAGAACAGTAAAATTTATTTTGCTGGTGACTATAAACAGTCATTACTTACTAAGACAGTAAATAATCCACTTATTAAGATGTGTAATGAATTTAAAGGTAATGAAAAATTTGGATGTATTTATCTTGGTGAAGATGTTAGATCTGAAACAAGTAAAATGTTTGCTGAATTATTTGAAAAATAAGAGGTAAGTTATGAAAAAATATGTATTTGGATTTATTAGTGGAATATGTTTATTGCCAATTTTGGATTCTCTTACGGAATTATTACAAGTAGCATTAGAGATTCCAAAAGGTAAATTAAGCAAATGTGTAATAAAAATAAATAATGAAATACAAGATATTCAAGCTCAATCAGAACCGATAGCTACCAATTGTATTGGATTTGAAATTCCAAATGAAGTATATTTGGATGATGAGGAAGAGGATTGTAAACAGAAAAATAAAATTGGATTTTAAGGAGAGCGTACTGCTCTCCTATTTTAGTTGAGAAAAAAGGAGATTAAAAATGGCAGCTAGTAAATTAAAGTTCACAAGAACAACTACAGACAAATTAACGGTAAAGGCAGGTACGCTCTCAGAGGATTGTACTACTATTACATATACAGACGAGAATGATATGGAGCAGGAAGTAAAGGTAGCCGATCTGCTTACTTCATTCAAGAATCAGGTAATTAATTTTACTGTTGCATTAAAGACAGATGAGGAGCTGGATGTTCCGTCTGATGAAGAGTAGAGAGTTGGTGAATGATTGTTTAATATTGAAAAATTCAAAGAAGAACTTTCAAAATATGGACTAACTCTTGAAACATATGACAAGATTATCACAGATATTGATTCAAAAATTGATGGTGAAAATGACTACGATTGGTCAGAAATCAAGGATAAATATGGGATTAATTGTAACTCAGACACTATTCGTAAGTCCTCTTCTACTCCGTTTGGAGGTAAGATGAGAAGTGAGTATGAAAAGTATAAGGCTGGATTAAATCAGAGTGTGTCTGAGAATAGTGAATTGGATGTAAAAATTCAAGAACTAAGACGAGAGAAAATAAAATTATCTGATGCTAGAGTTGAATATAATAAACTCATTAGGCAGGAGGCTCGTAAAGAATCATATGCTGATATGGTTAAAAGAATTATCTGTGAAAATATTGAACCAATGAATATTCCAGTACATTATACGTTATTTAACAGTTCAACAGATTTACTTGTGCATTTAACAGATATTCATACTGGAATTGAGATACATAATTGGAAAAATGATTTTGATTCAGATACTTTAAAACAACGAATTGAAAAGTTTACTTCTGATATTCTTGATATCCGTGGAATGCATCAATCTGAAAACTGTTATCTTGTTATTGGCGAAATTCTTAGTGGAATTATTCACAATAATCTTCGATTACAGAATAACATGGATCTTATGGAACAGTTTAAATATGTTTCAGAACTGATTTCTGCTATGCTCTCTCGCATGGCAAATCATTTTAATCATATCTATGTATATACAACACCTGGTAATCATTCTAGGATTTCCCCAAAGAAGGAAGAAGCTTTAGATGGTGAAAATATGGACGTATTACTACCTTTCTATTTAAAGGCAAGAATGCAGAATATAAAAAATATTACTATTTGTGATAATACAATTGAGCCAGAAATTGCAATGTTTAATATTCGTGGCAACAATGTATTTGCTGCTCATGGTCATAAAGATTCACCAAGTAATGTTGTGCAGAATTTTACAATGATGTTCAATATTAAGCCAGACATTGTATTGCTTGGACATAGACATACTAATGGTTTAACTACGGTTTATGACACGAAAGTAATTGAGTCGGGATGTGTGTCGGGCAGTGATCAATTTGCATTATTAATTAGAAAGGTAAATCGCCCTGAGCAAACAGTGTCGGTTATAAGTGATAATGGATTGATTTGCTTATATGACATACAACTTGACTAAATTAAATAACAATTGTAGTCCACTGTTCGGCTCAGTTTGGAGTAATTGTGGAAGCAGATATTCACAGCTACAATTAATATATTATTTTTGGCTGACAAAGCCACTATCAAAGGGAGTGTACCTATATGGACACTACCCTCTTTTTAATTGAAAAATAAAAAATAATTGAGAAAAAGGAAGGATTTTAAAAAATGAATAAAACAGAATTAATCGCAAAAACACAGGAAAATATTGATATTGAAGTATCTAAGAAAGATTTAACTACTATTGTTGATGGTGTTATCAAAACAATTCAGGATGCAGTAGTTAGTGGAGATCGAGTACAGTTAGTAGGATTTGGCACATTCGAAGCTACAACAAGAGCTGCACGAGAGGGAAGAAATCCTGCTACTGGCGAATCAATTTCTATTCCAGAATCAAAAGCACCTCGTTTTAAATCTGGAAAAGCATTTAAGGATGCTGTTAAAAACGCTTAATTTGATTGGTGGTGAAAATATATTGAAAACATTTGGTTTTACAGATACAAATGATTTTGCCGAGTATTTAGCAGACACGGTTGATAAACTTCGTGTAGAGGAAAATATCGGAGTTGGTCTTTGTGTCGTTGCAAAATATGATGTAATGAAGGATGTTGTAAATTCGATTATTAAGAATACAAACTTCGAGTTAGAGTCTAGCGAGGAGTTTGGAAATCCTATTTTAACAGGATATTTCGGTGAATATGTTCTTTGTTTAGATATGGATGATTTATTTGTAAGCATCTTGAAGTCAGATTGTGTTCCGTTTGATGAGACTGATATTGTATTTGTTCATGGTGATGTAGATTCTACATTTGTCAAGGAAAATGAGAATTCTGGTTGTATTATGCATGAGTTCAATATTGGTGAAGATGCAGAAGATACAAGTGATGAATATGATTGTGACGAAAGATATGATAATTGTCATTCACATGATGAAATTTCTCTTGATATTTTCGAAGATTTAGATAAAGAAATTGAGAAGTTATTAAATGCTTTTGGACTTTTTGCTTGTAACTCATTTTATGTTACAAATAAAAATAAGTGTGTAAGTGTTTAATAGACAAATTTGTTGATTTTATAAATATTTGTAAGAGTGTGTGGTGTATGCTGCACACTCTTTTTACATGGGTAGGTCGTATAGCGGCAATTACACCTGACTGTAAATCAGGCGGTTTTACCTTCGATGGTTCGAGTCCATCTCTGCCCACTAATTATATTAAATATTTATAATAGCGATTTAGTTGAGTAACTACTATCTCGCTATTTTGTTATGAAAGGAAGTGATTTAGTGGCACATGTAACAAGGGTAAAATATTTTACCAAGGATAAGGAAAAATTTATAAGCCCTGATAACTTGAAGAAATATAAGAAATATCTCCAATCAAATATTATTAAAAATCAGGATGTTAAAGACACTACATATAAAAGATATGAAGGATTGTTTCGTCATTTTCTTATGTGGTTAGGTGAAAACTATGGCGATTTGGATTTATATTCGGACGAGTTTATGGAGAATGCAGTTGATATTATGGAGAACTATATTATGTTCTGTCAAGAAACACTTCTGAATCATAAAAAGATTATTAACATGAAAATCTCTGCTGTTAGTTCATTCTATATTTGGTCTATGAAACGTGGTTTTGTTAAATACCATCCTTTTGATGGGAAGCTTGATAGAATGAAGAAAGCAAATGAGGAACATATTTTGAATTCTTATTTTCTTACAGAAGAACAAGTTCAGACAATTCGTAGAGAGTTATCTGAAAATGATAAGTATTCAATTCAAGATCAGATTTTATTTGAGGTAAGCTTCGATTCTGCCAACAGAATTGGTGCATTGTTAAGATTGCAGTTATCCAAACTTGACTTAGAACATAACATGTTTATTGATATAAGAGAAAAGGAAGGATATCGTACACAGGTAGTTTTCGGTAATGTTGCAAAAGAACTTATTCAAGAGTGGCTTGAAATGAGAAAGAATGATTATGACCATTTGGAATGTGATTCATTGTTAATTACAAAATACAATGGAGAATATAGACCTATGGGTGATAGCGCAATCAGAGATAGAATGAAGAAATATGGTGAAATCATTGGAATTTCTGACTATAGACCTCATTGCCAACGAAAATCTCGTCTAAATTTGGTTTATGAAGAGACTGGCGATTTAGCGTTAGCAGCCGAGCTTGCCAACCACAAATCAACAGAAACAACCCGTTCCTTCTATTGTAAACCTAAAACTAAGGCAGAAGTTATGGAAAAAATCAATGCTTTAAAAGAGAAAAATGAGGCAGAAAGTAAATAAATCTGAAAGAACTTACTATATACAAAGATTAGGTTGCGTCTTTACAGACATATTGGATGGTGGCATTCAATAGCGTAAAACCTATGTCAACGTAAACTGACATTAATTTCCTAATCTATCTTATTTTTAAATGGAGAATAACTATATACATCCGAATGCTCTGAGTTACGCACTCATCAAGGTTCTGTGAAAATCAGACGGACTAACAGATCAATAGAACTGTATTATCCCAATAAAGCCCTTATAAACAGGCACGAAAGGTATATATAAAAAGGTGACGACAATGTAGAGAATAAAACCCTTAAATGGGCAACTAAACAGAGAATATATAAGTGAGCAACAGCCACTCGTAAAGCTGTATATGAAAGTACGAGATAAAAATATTGAGTTAGTTGCTACTCTAAAAACACCTTCGCTACTGCTCATTGGCGTTGCAAACTCGGAAGCGAATCAGAGTATAAAAGAAAGCTATGCGTTCACTGCTAAAATATAAGTGTGACAGCAATACACATCTTGGCATTTGCTATTCATGCAGCATTGTAAGCCCTACTACTGCATTTTGGTAGAGCCGACTATATAACGACTCTAGTGCGCACGAAACCTTAATGCAGTATATCTTTCTACCGACATCTAGGACAATCGGTTGCTCTCAGCCTTAGAAATGAGAAGATGTTCGTGCTTCTCTGCGTTAATGAGAACCTTTATTATGAGTAAAACCATCCACAGAGTTTTGCAAGAAATGGCAAATTGTCTTTTCTGATTTTTATAAATGGATTAATTAGTGAATAACTGGATGTGTACAGTCCAATATCAGCTAGTTAGTAATTTATACTGAACATTGGGGTATCGTCAAGCGGTAAGGCACAGCACTTTGACTGCTGCATTCACCAGTTCGAATCCTACTACCCCAGTTAGATTAAAAGGAAAACGAAAATATAAGAAAGGAGAAGATACAATGGCAAGTAGATTATCTATTGAAAATGATAGATTAAAAGTCGGTCAAGTAAAACGAGTAACATCAAATAATGGAAATAAAATTGATTCTATTACTCTTCTGCTTAATGAATCTGTGGAAGTTTTATTTGCACCAAATGGAAATACATTAGAATTTACGGTATCAAATCCAAATATTGATATGAGTAATTTGGATTGTACTATTGATAAAGAGACTTTAAGGGATTTAGTAATCAGTTTTAAAGACGCATACAACCAAATAATTACAAACGAAAGTGAGGGGACAAATTCATGAAATTAAATATTAGCAAAACTATTGATGAAAATATTATTGGTGTAGATATTTCTGTCGCAGAATTAGGTACATCGGATACTGATGCTGCTACTGAAAAAGATATGTTACATAATTTTGTCAGAACAATTGAATATTCTAAGATATCCTTTAAATCTAATATGAAAGCTGACTCTAATGGAGATCCAGTTACAACTGATAGTGAAGTTGATGATTCAACTATTATCTCTGTTGAATTAAAAGATATTATCAACCAGTCATTTGTTGTAGATGAAAACCTTCACATTACATTCTCTGTAGATGTTACAAAGATTCCAGAATCAGAAGTCAAAGCACCTTTTGATAGTGTTGAGAAACTTGGCAAGGCAAAAGTTGAACTTTTCGCTACTAAGATTCAGGAAGAAATCGGTAAGAAGCTTGCTGAGATTCGTGCCTTGAACACTAAGTTTGAAGGTGAAACAGAAGTTATTCTGTAAAAATAATGGGTGGCACTCTTCCACCCTATTATGGGACGTTGGACAAATGGTTAAGTTGACACCATTTCACGGTGTAGATGCGAGTCCGATTCTCGCACGTCCTAGTTTGAGGACTCAATGAGAAAGGCGTTATCATTTTGGAATTTTTTCAAATATTAATTCTCTTAGTTTGAGTTGATATTTATCATAATGTGAATTCCAATTAAAATCTTTTGTATTATCTATAATATCTTGTTTGAGATTTTCGAGTTGTTGTTTATCTATTTTGTGTTTCATGATAATCGGCAATTCGTTAATCTCATTCTCATAAAATAAAATGGTTGCAATAATACAATTCTTATTGGCAAACAACGCAACTAATTCTTGTTTTGTACCCAATACAATTTCAGCAATACCTACTACTCTATTCGTAGTCATAGCTTTGCGAAAAAGCTCATATTCGATTTCTGACTCCATTTCAGGAATTAAATAATATGATTTATCTATGAGTAGGTCTGATATTTCCTTTGATTTACAGAAATATTTTATTGAAAGTGTTCTGTCTTTGTCCGATGTAATTGAATCTATATCGGATTGTTCTAAGACAATATATTTATCTTCTGCATACCTATATCCTTTCACAATATCTTCATTGTGAATTTCTTTATTGCATGATGGGCAAAATTTGATATAACGTACTCTTTCCTTTGAATCTTTGCAGAGCTGATTAAGTTCTATTGAGTTATTATGAGATACTTTGATCATTTTTACAGGAATATATAAGTCTTTGAATTTGATTGCTGTTTTATATGATGTGTTCATTGGTTACTCCTTGGGTTTTTTGATTAGTATGTGAAGAAATTTTAAAAATATTACCTGGATATAGGACAATTTGGTAGTCCGCTAGTTTTGGGAACTAGACGTTGTAGTTTCAAGTCCTGCTATCCAGATTTTATGCGATAAACCTGATGTGAAAACCTATTTTTTGGATGCATACGAAACTTAGGAGTGTAAGTTCATCACTTACTACCGCCCTATACAGTTATAATCAGTTTGGCGATTGATTATTAAATATTTGGAAGAAAGAGCCGTTTCCTTTGGAGATGGCTCTTTTGTTATGTAGTAAATCCGACTGGATGAGGAAACAGTTCTGAAAACTGTTGGCTGTAAAAGGCTTTAGGGTTCGAGTCCCTATTACTGCGTTCTTAAATTATACTTTCATAAAAATGAGAGAATAATTTATTAGAGATAGTTGCAAATATCTCAATAAAAATAGAAAGGTAAAGATAATCCTAATTAGGTAAATGTAATGTACGTTACACTCAGGTATATGAGTGAACCCAATTTACAATGAGTATCTTACATTCTTGCGAGATACGACCAAACAGCCATTAGAAGATCTGAAAGAAGGCTACTTTTGGCTAGATAAATCCATTATTAAAGGATTTGATAAGCAAGGAAATGAACATAAATTCTATCGAGTAAAGATTGAAAATTCGCTTGAAAGATTGGATTGCACCAAGTTGAAATCCTATGACAATATATCAGATGTGGATTTAGCAAGTTGGCAAGATTTAATCGAATTACAAAAAGAACATCTAACGCAGCTTGAAGCTGATTCATTAAAACTAATCAAAGAAAAGACAGAGAAGTTTAATACATATACTTCAATAATTCCTGTTTCTATGGGTAAGGATTCAATGCTTACCTGTCATCTAGTCAGAAAATTATATCCAGAAACCAAAGCAATATTCAATAATACATCACTTGACTGTGCTGATACATACAGAATGGTTAAGACTTTTCCTAACTGTGAGATTATGAATCCTGAGAAGGGGTTTTATCAGTATGTAGAATCAGACCATATGATACCTACGAGATTCGCTCGTTTTTGCTGTAGAATTTTTAAGGTTGGTGTTATGGTATCGCAGCTTGATCACGACCATCTGTATCTTATGTGGATGGGAATGAGAAATGAAGAGTCAAATACTCGTAGTGGTTATCAGGATGAATGGATAAATGAACAGGAATGGGGCAAGACCTGTTGGCAAGGTATTCTTCCTATTAGAAAATGGTCAGAAATGGATGTATGGCTTTATACAATTTGGAAGAATATTGAGATAAATCCTAAATACAAGAAGGGTTACTCTCGTTGTGGTTGTAATATTGCGTGTCCATTCTATACGAAGTCTACTTGGATTTTGGACAAGTATTGGTATCCACAGGCTTATGAGAGATGGAGAAACATCTTAAAAGAAGACTTCATTGCAAATAAGAAATGGATAATCATGAACTGCACCATTGACGAATATCTCACACAGGCTTGGAATGGTGGAACATTCAGAGATGAGCCAACTGATGAAGTTATTCAGGAATTTGCGGAGTATACAGGAATTGATAAGTCGGTAGTTCCACAATATTTTAACAAAGAATGTTGTAATTGTAAAAAGAGAATAAAACATAAACAAGTTCTTTCGATGAATCTGAAAATGCATGGAAGAGGTATCAATAAATTCTTCTGTAAAAAGTGTTTAATGAAAGAATTTGATTGGAATAACGAAGATTGGGATAAACAAATCGAAACATTCAAAAAACAAGGTTGTGAGTTATTCTAAATAATTTAAGGAGAGTGGTTACTGCTACTCTCCTATTTAGTTGAAAATAAAGGAGGTGTGGCTTCGTGCCAAAAGAAACAAAAAATGAAAAGATAATTGAAAGCATGAATGCTACCCCAATTATTGATACGAATGTTAATATAAACATTCCACGTTCTGCAATTGCATTTGATGAAAAAAAACATAAATATAAATGCTCTTGTTGTGGAAAGGGATTTTCGAAGCAACAGGGAAATTTTCAAAAAACCAATGATGTTCTGTATCAAGCAAATGGTGGATATTTGTCTTGGTGTAAAGAATGCACCGATAGATATGTAGAACAAACAACTGCTCTCTTTTCGAATAATGAAGAACATGCAATGAGAGATTTTTGTCAACGAGCCGGTTGGAATTATGATATATCGGCTCTTGTTGCTTCAAGGGAAACTTATAGTGGTCATCGTGATAGATCACGTATTTCCCATTATGCTGCCAAGAGAAATTTGAATTGCGGTGGTAGAAAAACATATATTGATTCTTTGAAAAATGAGCAAGAACAAAAAGAGCAAGAAGTAATCTCATCAAAAGAACAAATAAAATCAGATGATATAAATGTAACTGGTTCTGCTGTTGATAGATGGGGCGTTGGTTTTACTCCACAGGATTATAAAAATCTTGATGAACATTACAGAATGCTTAAGCGTAATAACCCAAATGCGGATAATAATCAGGAAATCTTTATAAAAGATTTATGTAACATTAACATGTTGAAGATACATGCTTTACAAAATGGAGATTCTAAAGAATATGCTACACTTGTTGAACAGTATAGCAAAACATTTAAGCAAGCTGGTTTGAAAACTATTGAAGAGAAAGATAATTCTAACAATGAAACAGTTGGAGTTACACTTGCTACTATTTCTCAGTTCACACCAGAAGAATTTTATAAAGACAAAGCATTATATGAAGATTGGGACGAAATAGGCAATTATTTTGAACGTCATGTATGTAGACCAATGGAAAATATAATGACTGGAAGTGAAACTAGAGATAAAGAGTTCTTTGTTCCTGAAAATGGCGGTGATGACGATGAGTAATCAATATCCTGCTGATAAAAACCAAATGGAATTATATAAAAAATTCCCATCTACTCATTATCTTAGTAATCTAAATAATGTGCTACATATGATTGCATGGTGTACTTTTTGGCGTAGAAACATGCACAGATTTGTTCGAGATTATCTAAAAATTTCTTTATATTTGTACCAGCAATTAGCTATATATCTTATGGGCATATCAAATTTTATATGTATTATTGCGAGTAGAAATGATGCAAAATCTTTTATTATTGCCTTATATGCTTGTTGTAGATGTATTTTATATCCTGGCACAAAATTTCGTATAGGATCTTCAACGAAGAAACAGGCTAAACTTATCGTGTCAGATAAGATTATAGATGAACTGTGTGAATGGAGTAAGCCATTAAAAGCTGAAATTGCTGATTGGAGTACAAGCGATAACAACATTTTTGTTAAATTTAAGAATGGTTCTAAGATTACAGTATTTGTTGCAAACGAAAACGCTCGTGGACTTAGAAGTACGGGAATTTGTAGAGAAGAATTTCGGCAGATTGATAAAAAGATTGAAGATTCGGTTATATCTCCATTTCAGACGGTAAGAAATCAGCCATATATGCTTAATCCTTATTACGGTGAAAACAAAGTATTACAGGAAGATCCTGTTGATATATATATTAGCTCATCATGGGTAGATGACGGACATTGGATGTGGGATATTGTGGATCAGGCATATAATGGTATGCAAAAACATAATGGCTCTGTATTACTTACATTTGATGAAAGTATCACTCTTAAGCATCATTTAAAAACTATGAAACAGATGCTAAAGGAAAAACAGAAACAAGATCCTATTACATGGAAAATTGAGTTTTTAAATTTGAGAGTTAAAGACTCTCTTTCGTCTTATTTCACATACACAATGCTCATGAATCGGCAAATCTTAAAACATGTATTTTATCCACGAAATATCATTGATATTAAATCAGGCAGAAAAAATAAGTATATAATTCCAAAACAAGATAATGAAATCAGAGTAGTTTCTTGTGATATTGCGTTCGTTGCAGGTGATCAAAATGATAATTCTGTTTATAGCTGTATTCGTGGAATTCCAGAATCAATGACTTATGAATCAGAGAACAACACAGTCGAAGTCAAACAGGGCTATAGAAGACAATACCCATATATTGAATCGAATCAAATTGGTGATACCACTCTTCAAGCAGTTAGAATTCGCCAATTATTTGAAGATTTTAACGCAGACTATATAGTTCTTGACTGTCGTAATGGTGGCTTACAGATTCTTTATTCATTACAAAAGGTTCTTTATGATGAAGAAAGAGGTATAGAGTACGCTCCTATTAAGTGTATGAATAATGATGACTATGCAAAAGTTTGTCCTGATCCAAGTGCGAAAGCTTGTATTTATGCAATCAATGCTACTCAAACTTTGAACAGTGATATTGCTATTGCTTTTCGTAAAAATCTTATGGAAAACAAGATTGACTTTTTGGTTAATTGTAATACTGCAAAAGAGGAAATTCTTGCCGAAAATAAAGACTATAATAATGAAATTGATTTAGATAGACAGATGGATTATGAACGTCCATTCTTAGAAACACAGGCATTGATAAGTGAATGTGCCGAATTACAGTATGAGAAAATGCCCCAAACAGGAATCATTAAAATACATGAGCAAGGGAAGAATCGTAAGGATAGATACACTGCATGTTCTTATGGTTCTTATTTTATTGATCAACTTGAATTAGATATGATTGGTAATTCGAGTGATTATGACTATTGTACGCTTGTAAATTAAAGAAAGGAGCTGGACATGCCAGAAGAAGTTAAGAAAAAGCGTGGTAGACCACGTAAAAATCCAGTAGTAGAGACTAATTCGCAGTCCTCTCCTACTTCTGAAAAAACAAATGAGTTTAACAGTTATTCAGATAAGATGTTATTTGAATCCATTTTTAGATGTGGACTGTATGACTATTTCACAAAAGATGAAATAGATTCTGTATTAAGAAACCCTATTGCAAACCATGAAACTGCTATAAGATTATCAGAGTTTGTATATGGTAAGAATGGTATTGTAAGTAATTCCATTGATTACATGACTGCTTTGATGACTTTGGACAGAATTGTAACAACAAAGGCATCAACTGCAAAAGCAAAAAAAATGAGAGAATTAATGTCATCTACATTGGAGAAAATCAATGACAAACAATTTATTCGTGATGCATTATTCACAGATATGCTTGATGGAATTGCCTTTTACTATTTTGAGACAACACAGAAAAATTCAGACAAAACAAAGTATTTACATGATTATCAAGTTGAGAACATCATGGAAATAAACGAGCTAGGTATTAACGCTTCTATTTTAAGTCTTCCTTGGCAATATTGTAAAATTGTTGGAAAGAAAAATGGGCGTTATGTTATTGCTTTTGATTTGAGATATTTTAGCGATTATACAGGTGAAGAACTTGAACGGAAATTAAGGAAATATCCAAAAGAAATTGTTGATGGCTATAATAACCCATCTCGTACAGGCGATTGGCTTGTTCTTAATTCAGACAGAACAATGTGTTGCAAGATCAAATGTAAAAACTCAGAACCTTGGGGACGTAGCTTGATTATTGCTGCATTATCAGATGTATTATATAAAGATTATTTTATTGATACAAAGAGAAATGTTTTGGATGAGGTCAATAATAAGATTATATACGAAACATTCCCAGAAGGTAAAGACAAGGGATCTTGTGCTTTAACAGGAAAACAACAGCAGGCACAGCACGATACTGTTAAAGGTGCGATTATGAATAAAAATAATCGTAGCGGAACAAGTTTCTTCTCTGTTGCAGCAGGTACAAAGCTTGACAAGATTGACGTTGATGTTGATATTTTTGATTCCAAAAATGAAGCATCATTAAACGATCAAATTGCCCAAGATTTAGGTATTTGTGCTTCTCTTATCGGTGCTATGAGTACAGGTACTTTCGCTGGTGGACAACAGAACCTGGAAATGATAACATCTCAAATTTACACATGGGTATGTGAATGGTCAAAAGAACTTTCTTATGTAATAAATAAAAATATAATCAAAGATTCTAAAAATCAGGTCGATATTTATTACTTCCCTACTTCGTTTGTAAATAGAAAAGAATTCTTTGAAATGATGAAAACTTTATATACGAATGCATCTGGTTCATTGAAGTTCTTGATTGCAAGTACAGGTGTTGATCCTGATATATACTTGTCTGTTATGGACGAAGAAATTAATGAAGGATTCGATAAAAAATATCTACCTCACCAAACTTCATTTACATATACAGGTGATAAAAGTGATGATCAAGGTGGTCGTCCAAAAACAGATAATCCATCTGAGAATACTGTAAAATCTCAGTCTAATAACGGAAATGATATTCCATCTCCGTCAGACAAATAAATAACTTTAGTAATTAGAGAGTAGTTTTGTACTACTCTCTTTTTATATATCACAAAAATAAGGAGGATGAATCTATGAATAAAGTCCTCGAAATTAGTTCACGCAAATCAAAAGGTGGCAGACGAAAAATTGAGATTGTTTTGCACAAAATTCATGAGGAACAGTCAGAAACAAATATAAATGGAATTCATTGGTCAGAGGAAAACACCAAAAGAAATATAGAAAGTGTCTCTGGTATTCCTATTTGTGCTGAGTTTACAGATGATATAAAAGAAGTTCCTTTAGGACATGGTTATACATCTACAGAAAGAATAAATGGAAAAGATACACCTCTCTTTGAAAATTCGGAAGTTGTAGGAACTATTGATCATGGAGAAATAAGAACTCTTGAGGTAAATGATGAAACAATCAAAGCATTGGTTGGTATTGGATATGTGTATGATCAACGTTATCCAAAATTCGTTTCATGGGTAAAAGAAAATTTAGCGTTATCTAAAGTTGATACTTCTATTGAAATTATGGGGCTTGATGAGAATCAAAATAAGATTACATATGACGAAGAAGAACCAACAGAGGATTATCGTACTCCGAAGGATTATGACTATTCGGGAGTTGCAATTTTATCAATAAAACCAGCCGATTCAGATGCCATTGTTTTAGAGTGTGCGCAAGCTAAAAAACAAGACAAGGAGGAAAAATTAAACATGACAGAAAAAGAAATCATGGATGCGGTTCAGAAGGCTATCGTTGAGACTAATAGTGTCAAGGATGATATGAACGCAAAAATTACAGAGTTAAATAGTCAACTTGATGCAAAAGGTGCTGAATTAACCGAGAAAGATGCAAAAATTTCAGAGTTAAACGCTTCTATTGCTGACATGCAGAAGTTACTTGATGACATGAAAAAGGATCAGGAAACATCATGGGCAGAAAGAGAAGTTCTTGAACATGAGCTTGCAAAGGCAAAGATTGCTGAGAAACTTGGAGAGTTAAATTCTGCATTGGATGAGTTTAGCGATGTTGAGAAGGAAGTTGCAAAGGATGACATTGAAAAGCTTACTTCTGAAATCAATTCTGCTGAAAAGAAAGAGGATTTAGAGAAGGTTACTTCTGAAATCAACTCTATTAAGTCAAAAATTTGCATGAATATTGTTGAAACACAGAAGAAAGCAGAAGCTGATGGAAAAGTTGCAGAACAGAACTCAGCAAATGAAAACAACACGATTGACATTTTTTCTGAAATTAACAGCGATAATGCTGATGATTCAGATACAAACATTTTTTAATTTAAGGAGGAAACGTAATAATGATTAGATTTGAAAAGATCTCTACTACAGAGAAAAATTACCCTTATGTAGACGCAGTTGTTGCTGCTGATTATAAGAATGGAACTTTTGGAAATGTTTCTAATGGTAAATTTACCGCTACTGCAAGTGGTACTTTTGTAATTATGAATATTGAAGATGGTGATGATGCAAAATCTGATGATTATGTCATCAAGAAGGACGCTCATGCACGAATTGCTGACTTAACAAAGGTTGACGGTGCAAGCTTAAGTATTACTTCCGCTCAGTTACCTTCATCTGTAGAAAAGGGAAACAAGCTTGAGGCACAGGCTGACGGAACTCTTAAGGTAAACGCTAGTGCAAAGGGAAGTTATCTTGAGGTTACTGAGGTTACAAATTTTGGAGTAAATGCAAAAGTGGTTATTGTAACTGCTGCTGCCTAATTGAATAAAGGAGGATTTTAATAATGGATTATTCTTTTGAGTTAAATAATGCACATAAAGATGCAGACCTTGCTTCTGGTAAGGTTACAGCACAGTCTCCTGTTGTAGAAGTGTTTTCTGCAATGGTTGACGGTAAAGAAATTGGAAAATTTGGAAAGAAAGCTGATGTTGCAGCTAAGTATATTAAGGATCTTGGAGCAAAGGCTTCTGCGGGTGATCAGTCTGCCGTTTCTGAGTTAAATGAGATTAGAAAGTTCGTAATTCAGCCAAGATTGTTACAGGAGATTAAGCTGTTGGGACTTTTCGGTTCTTACAAGCCTCTTGGATGGAATGACACAGCATACCTTGAGAAGATTACATACGAGAATGTAAAGGCAGATATTCAGGCTGAAGGTCAAGATGTGTCTACTGCATTCGCTCGTAAGAGCAAGACACCACTCGCTCCTATTACTATCTCTGGTGGTCACAAAGCTGATTATCGTGAGTTAGCTCTTGGCGATATGAGAACAGAGAATGAGTTAATGGGCGAAGTGCAGAAAGAGATTAGAAATAAGGCTACTCTGTATGTTATTGAGACAGTCTATAAGGCTATCGAACAGGCTACAGGTGTTAAGTATTTTTACGAGGGTGCTAATCTTGCAAAGACGGATGTTGATGCTTTGCTTACAAAGATCAGACGTTACGGAAAACCAAATGTAAACGGCGATTATGCTGTTCTGGCACAGTTTTTACCTTGGATTGGATATGCTGGAACTATTGGTTCTAATACAATCACAGGTGTTTCACAGAAGATTCTTGATGAAATTGCAGATAATGGAATCGTTGGTTCTTACAATGGTGCTATTCTTTCTGAAATTCCGAATGGGTATAACTTTAATAAGTTGACAGCAGATGGCTCAAATTACGATACACTGCTTCCTGCTGGTCTTGCATTCGTAACGCCTACCGCTCCTGTTGGTGGTGTTGCTCCAATTCAGACATTCTCTATTGGTGGACTTACATCATTCAGTGGAAATTCTGTTTCTACAGGTGAAGTATATACAAGATACGATCTGAAAATTGCTGCTGGCGTTGCTCAGACAGATGCTATCGGGGTTATTCATGATACAAATCTTGATACACTTGCGTAATTAGTTATTAAATTTGGAGAGTAGATTATTTCTACTCTCCTATTAGTTGTACGGAGAAATGCAAATGAATAATAATTTTTACTGCTATTCAAAGAGAATGAATTTCTTTTTAATGGCATTAAAATTCAGATATATTTCTACAAGTGTGAACAAAAACACAAATAAGAAATATTGGGTATATGAAAAATCAGCCGACTTAGATTCGGCTATTGAATTGTACAATTCAGTAAAGCATAAATATAATTGAAAAATTTTAAATAGTTGAAAGGAATACAAAAAATGACAGAAATTAATATGGATGAAAAAGTTACGGTTGTGAACCTTGCACCTTGGAACGTGGCTTTCCCTAATAATGTTGGTCGTGGAGATACATGTTTTGCACCATCTGCAAAAGTACGTGTTAAGCGTGATGAAATTTCAGATCAGGTAAGTGCAGGTAATAAACTTTTTGGTTTAGATTCATATGGTTCTCACGCCACACTTTACATTGATGATGCTGACACAAGAAAATATCTTGAATTTGATTCAGAGGATGGCAAACGTACTCAGAATGTAATTAGTAAGGATAAAGTTCAAAAGTGGTTTGAATTAAAAACACAGTCTGCATTTGAGAAAAATATCCGTGAGAATGTTGTTACAAGGGCTGAGAAACAGTTTTTATTAAAGGCAATCAAGGACTTAAAACTTGATAGTTATGAAAAGATTGAGTTCTGCAAGGAATACTGTAAGTTTTCGCTTAGAGGGATTTAAAGGTGGTGAACTATGGCAAATACAATAGCACAAGACGTATACAATTCTTTTGAAGCTACGTTTTCTGATAAAAAAGAAATTCCTGAATCACTCGAGAAACAGTGGATTAAGATGGCTGTTGGTAAATATAATAATGAAATTGCCATAGATGCACTATTGGAATATGATTCAGAGACAGATACATTTCGTACAGAATTAGACCAATATGTTATTGATACACTTGGACAGATGATGCGTACTTTCTATTCAGAAAGGTATGCTTCAAAAGTAAATAAGATTGCTTCCATTGTTGGAAAAGATATTTCTGTAAATGGAACTAATGGCTTATCGAAATATGCAAAGGATGAACTTGATTATCACTCAGATAAATTAAATGAGATGATTGAGAATCAGAAACCAGTTGCAATGTCATAGGAGGTGTTTTATGAAAGAATGGTATTTAGAACATACTCCACCAGAAAGCACTTCTGGATATGAAAGTGACGCAATGTCAGAATATGGCGAATCAGATTTCACGGATATTTTGTTTACTGATTTTGCTAAAACTGTTACATTATACAACCATGATTTATCAGAATCAAAAGAAGTAAAGTGTATAGTTCAAGGAAATACTGCCGATACGCAGTTAAAGTCAATGGAAAGAATTTTTCTATTTGAAATTGGAACTGTAAAAGCAGGTATGTATATATTCTTTGAAAATAGATATTGGTTAATTGATGGTTATCCTGGTAATAATGGATCTTATGAAAAAGCCACTTCTGTTCTATGTCAATATAATCTTAGATGGCAAAACGCCAAAGGAGAAATCCTTGAGCGTTGGTGTAGCCTAACAAGTGCATCAAAATATGATGTTGGTGAAAATGGCAACAACACTATTTTACTCACTTCAAATAACTACTCAATCAAAATTCCGTATGATGATGAGGTAATTGAATTAGAAGATAAACGAGTATTTATTGATAAAAGAAAGACTAATCCTACAAAGGTATTTAAACTTACCAGAGATGATGATGTCTTATATGATTATGGTGACGAATACCACGGAAGTATTTTGAATTTTATTGTAGATAAAGATGAATTTAATCCAACTACTGATAATCAAGAACTTAGGATCTGTAACTATCGCTCTACTACTCCATCTATGCCTGACACACCTGATACTCCAACCGAGGAAACGGTCGTTTCAATTGTTGGTTCTGGCACTCTAAGAATTGGTAGAACAAAGACTTGGACTGTTGAGTTTAAAGATAAAGATGAAAATGATGTAGCAATTGATGGTTGGAAATGGAATATCAAAGCAGATTTTGATACATCTGAACTTGTTATGCAAGAATCAGAACTGAGTATTAAAATAACTGCTCAAGACGATGACTCGCTAGTTGACGAGTCTTTTTTATTGCAGATTTTGATTGGTGATAGCTCTGTAATGGCTGAAAAACAGATTGACATTGTGGGGGGATATTGATGTTACAGATATTAAAAGATATAGGAGTCTGCAAATCGGCTATCATTAATTCACTTCTTAACGATGACGAAATAATAGAAGTAATGCTTGGAAAGAACTTTACAAATGAACAGGTTGAGAATATCGTGTATGATCAAGTATTCCCATATTTATACATTGACGAAACTCAAACTGAAACAAAAGCATATATTTGTTGTGAAGTGAATATACCTCGAATACCAACAAATACCATTAAAGATATGACAATAACTATATGGGCTTTTTGTCATAAAGATATAATGAAATATTCTAAAAAAGGATACAGAGGAACAAGAACAGATATTCTTGCTGATATGATAGAACGCAATTTGAGAGATTCTGATAAATTTGGAATTGGGAAAGTGCATTTAGATTCTGTAACATGCATCTCTCCTAATACAAAGTTATATGGTAGGCAAATGATATTTACTATTCCTGATTTCAAGATAAAGGAGAAATAAATTTATGATAAAATACTCTTCTTATGATTATTTGTCTAATCTTCCTTTTTACATAGAAGGAATTGGGAACATTAAATGCCCTACACTTAGAAATATACGAGAAATAACATATAGTTTATTTTCGATATTTCTAAACGTAATTGAAATGAAGTTAGAAGATTTTTTAAAAGTTTCAGGATTACTTGAAAATTATAATACTCTTAACGAGGCACAAAAAGATGAAATATCTTTATATGTAATGTTGATGTCACAAAAGCCAGAGTTAATCTATGAGTTGATATCGTTTTTTATATGTGATGACATTTCATATAATCCTGATACTTTTGAATTTGAAATTCATCAAATAAATGATGAAAAGAAAACAATTATTGGGCATATAAATAATGAAAACTTTGAATATTTTAGGATGCAAGTGAGATATATTTTAGGAGTTGAAAGGAAGTCTGAACAGACTCCGATTTTTAAAAATAAACTTGCAAAAAAGATGTTTGAACGATTACAAAAACACAAAGCCGAAAAGCAAAAAGAAAATGATGAGAACTTTTCTTTAGATAATATGATATTAAAATATTGTACCAATAATAAAGTTGGAATTAATATTTTAAATGTTTGGGATATGACATATTATCAATTTACAAAATTATTCTCGGAATATATGAATGCAAGACAATGTGATATATGCGATATGATGGCTGCTAACACATTTTCTTATAAAAATTCTTCTGATTATAAGCCAATGGAATATATGAAGAAGTTGAATAACTAATAACACCACTGATTATTCAGTGGATTTTTTATTTTTAAGGAGGAATTAGAATGAGCGATATTAATATGGCTAACAGACAATGTTGTGATCTTGATATTAGAGAATATGCAACAAAGAAACCTTGGATGTATGCTGACTTCTGTAATACAACTACAATGGGCTTTAGTGCTGATGCAGTATATGCAAATAAAAAAGGTGCAAAAGATATTAAATTTGATAATCCATTGGACGGTACAATTTCTATGACATTTCAGGTACATCCGTTTAAAATTTATGCAATGCTTAGTGATGGAGAAATTGAAACATCTGCTGTTATTACAAGAAAAGAAGTAATCAAATGCAAAACAGAAGGCGAATTAGATTTAACTGGTACTCCAATTGACGGTACAACATTTGTTTACAAGGAAGATGATTTTGGTGGGACTGAAATTAAAGGAACAGTGGCAACTAAGAAATTTACAGCAACTACAAGTTCAGAGATTGCACTGGATACGTCCTATGTAGTTGGATATTTGGAGTTGAAAGAAACAGGTGTTAAAAAAGTTTCCTTTAATAACAAAAAGATCCCTAAATATTTCTATATTCAGATGTCAACACTTGATAAGAATGAAAATGGCGAATTAGTTCCTATGAGAATTACAGCTTACAAAGCTTCGCCACAGAGAAATCTTGAACTTTCATTTGCATCAGATGGAGATCCTGCTGAAATTACTATTACTTGCGATGCACTTACCGATAAAGATGATAATGTTCTTGATATGATTGAAATTACAGACGAAACAGAATAGTAGCATTGAGGGTAGGTAATACTACCCTCTTTCTATAATGAGGTAAAAATGATTAAAGAGTGTAAAGTTATTAAAAACAATGGTGTTGTCGCAATTGCTTTATTCAACAATGTTTCTGTTCAGATTCCTAGTGAATTTGTAAATAACAATGTAGCTTACATCAAATTTGAAAATAACAGACATTGTGTTGTTACTAAAGCAGAATATGATAGAGCAAATACGAAACCAATAAAAAAACAAATAAACCATTTGAAAGGAAAAAATATAGAAGATAAAATTGTGATAGATACTGAGGAATAATAGGGATATAGACCTTGTACTATTACAAGATTTATATCCCTATTTTTTACGCATAAGGTGGTGAATTAAAATAAGTAAGAAATTTGATAAGGAGTATCAGACACAATGGGCACTTGAATCCTTGTTCTTAAGAGAATGTGGTATACCTTATACCTTTGTTAAAACAGAGAATGGTATTACAACATGGAAATATCATAAAGATTACAGACTATTTGATGCCCTAAAGAATTTTTATAAAAATCAAAGTTGATACCAAACAAGACATTATGCATAAAATAGGTTACTCAAAATAATGAGTATAAAAGTAGATATCATACCTGTAAGTGAACGATTTAAAGAATAATAATCAGGTTGCTACTACTCTACTATGGAAAGGAAAATTTATGAAAGATTTTTTAGCAAATTTAGATTGGATGACGTTATTATCTGCTATTTGGACAGTTATCTTAGTTCCAATTGGAACACAGATTTATAAATATTTGAAAACAAAGAAACTTGATAAGTATGCTGATATTCTTATTAGAGAAGTAAAAAATGCAGTTAAATGTGTATATGAGACTGAGGTAAAGGATATAAAAGGTACATCTGATTGGACAGATGAGAAAAAGCAGGAAGTTTGTGAGATTGCAAAGGCAAAAGCTATTCAGGCTTTAAATAAATCAGTTTATGAGTGTTTGAAGCAGGCAAATAGTGACTTTGATGAATATTTAAATAGTTTGATTGACACGAGCTTGTACGATCTAAAACATGAAAAATAATAACTAAAGATAACAATTTAGAGTCTCAAAAAAGAGTCTCTTTTTTATTACAGAAAAATATGGAGGTAATTACAAATGGCAAGTTATAACATACATGGTGGGCATAATCCTAAAGGTAAAATTGCCTGTGGTGCTGTTGGATTGCTTGATGAATCTGAACAGGATCGAATCATAAAAAATAAAGTTATCTCAATTCTTAGAGCAAATGGACATACAGTATATGATTGTACTGAAGATAATGGTATATCGCAGAGTGATGTACTTAAAAAGATTGTTGCAAAATGTAACGCTCATAAAGTAGATCTTGATGTATCTATCCACTTTAATTCAGGAGCAAACGACACAAATGGAAATGGAGTTACAACAGGTAGTGAAGTATGGATTTACAAAGATAGTTCTTCATCAAAAACAGCAGCTCAGAGAATTGTAAATAATTTGGCTTCTGTTGGATTCAAAAACAGAGGTGTAAAAACAAGTACTGGATTGTACGTACTTAGAAAAACAAAATCACCTGCTTTACTTGTAGAGGTTTGTTTTGTAGATGATAAAGATGATTACAATTTATATATTAATAATGTAGATAGAATTGCCAAAGCTATTGCGGATGGAATCGTTGGCGTAACACTTTCTAATGGAAATAGTGTTCCGTCTACACCTAATCCAGTTCCTACAACTACTAATCAGTTGTATAGGGTTAGAAAATCATGGTCTGATGTAAAATCACAGACAGGTGCTTATAAAGATTTAAGTAATGCAAAAAAAGAATGTCCAAATGGATATAGTGTATTTGATTCTAATGGTAATATTGTTTATACTAATGGAACAATTCAAACAACAAATACTGCTCCAACTGTAACAGTTAAGCCTAGTGCGCCTGCAAGTTCATCTTCTACTACAAGTAAATATTATCTTGCAAATACAAGAGTAAAAGGCTGGCAATCTGCAATGAATAAAGGGTTTGATCTTAAAGGGAATAATATACTTGTTGTAGATGGTAAATTCGGAGAGGCTTCACAGTCATGTGCTTCAAGTCACATTATGTCAGCTAGGCAAACACATAATTGCATTACTGCAATTAATTGGCTTAGAAAAACATTACATGATACATACAGATTTACAAAATTACCAACCACAGGTAAGTGGGATGCGTATCTCACAACATGTGTAAAAGTATTCCAGAAGAATCGTGGACTAACACAGGATGGTTGTGTTGGACTTGTTACCACTTATTACTTGTTAAAAGGGTAAGTGTGTAATATGAAATGGACGAAATAAAAGCATTAATGAATTTAGATTTTCCAACCGTTATCTTGGGCGTATTTATAACAATCTTAGGAATTGATAAAATTATTTTTTTATTCAGAAAGATAAAAAAAACTCTTAGGATAAAATTCGGATTTGAAGAAGATAAAGAAACATTGGACAAAAGAATAGCCACCTTGGAAAAGCATGATAACTGGCAGTATAAAGAGATAACCAAAATTTCTCAAGGAATAGATGATATTAAATTTCACATGGATACAAATGAAAAGGAAAATAATCAAAGAATAATCGTACAATATGGTGCTGAACTTTACAATTTACATAGCAAATTTATGGAACAGAAATATGTTACAAGAGCTGGTTTAGAGACATTTGATTTATTAGCACAAACTTATCTTAAATGTGGTGGAAATCACTCTATTAAAGGAAAAATTATTCCTGAAGTAATGGCTTTGCCAATTCATGATGATTAAATATTTCTACCACAGTAAAAATTACTCATATTATAATATAGTACATAAATAAAATACATTTGTACATATTAACATTATGAAAAACAAAGTGTGGTATTATCGCAATCAAAGAGGATTAACATTACAACAGCTATCAAAACTAACAGGCTTATCTGTTGCTGCCATATGTAAAATTGAAAACGACAACACTAATGATATACTTCTCAGTAATGCTATTGTCCTATCTTGTGCACTCAAGGTTGATATGTATGAATTATTTTGCATATCAAAATAAGGAGGGGATAATATGTATAGGCAATATTACAATGTTATATGTGAAGAGATTTCAATTTTAGGAGGAAAGGTTATTCACATCGACAAGAATGTTGGTAGTTTGGACGAAGTACATGAAGTTGTTAGTAAAAATGTTGGTAAATATCCTAATGGCAAATGGGAATTATACCCTATGATAATAACAATGTAAAAATTAAATAAATATGTTTTAGAAAGAGCGGTTTCTTCGGAAGCTGCTCTTTTGTTATATGTATAGAGAAATAGCACCGTATTTCTACGATGCTATTTTCCCTTCCATTGACTACTCTCCTACTGTTATAATCTTTGGATTATTGCAATTAGTCAGATTGCACTTCCAAGATAAGGATTGTTGTTTATAATGGTAATATTTTATTTGCTCTATAGACAATTATACAATTGTTTTTATTATTGTCAAGCAAATATTTTCTCTACTTGTCTTGCTATATCTCAAGAACTTATGCAAGCATAGGATTTTTGTATTATAGTTTCGTGTAGCAGAAGTTGACTAATCTTCTACTGTTCTATCTAATTTGCAATTCAAGTAGATACTCATATCTGTGGTTATTAAGTAACTTATGCCATAAGATTATCTATCTTTATGGTCTTTATAAACAGTGTATGCAAATCCGAGGACTGCAACACTTGTAGTGATAATAGAGCAAACTACTTCTACCAAAATATTAATTCCTTATCTACCTACGTTGCCACAGATATGAGTTATTATACAATAATTTACCAATTAATATCAATAAGTGTCTTTACTACTATCTAGCCATGTAGTAAGGGCATTTTTTATTTGGAGAGTGTGTGGCTAGACCACTCTCGCCCTTATTTAGAAAGGAGTGATAAAAATAGCACAAAATGAAGGTAAAAAATTTGAACAAGCTATAAAAGATTCTGTTCCAGATACGTGTTGGATTTATCGTTTCAGGGATAATGCGGCATCGTTTGGGAATGGAAATAATACTAGATTTGCTAGTAGTAATATTTGTGATTATCTTCTATTTGATGATGATTCAAGGACATTGTATTTACTCGAATTAAAATCAACTCAGTCAATAAGTCTGCCATTATCAATGATTAGAGATAACCAGATTAAATCTCTGCAAGAAGCAAGTGAACATAATCTTGTCGCAGGTTTTGTTTGTAACTTTCGTAATAACAATAACGATACATTCTTTATCAAGATTAGCGATTTTATGGATATGATGAAGAATATAAATAAGAAATCTTTTAATGTAAAAGATTTAGAAAATAATGGTGCTATCAGAATAGATAGTCACAAGAAACGGACTCGATATACATATGACATTGGAAAGTTCGTTGAAGAAACACATTTGTAAAGGAGTATGAGGAAATGAACTATCCATTTGTCTGTCCAAGTTGTAATCACAAGGAAACAATATCAATGCCAATGGATGAGTATACAAGTTCAGGACATATGTGTACAGAATGTGGTACTGAAATGGTACGAGAAGTTGAGTCATTGGTGGCTCATAGTATAGATAAAACTGGTGGATTTTATTCTACCACATCAATTTAAAGAAGGAAGGAAAATAATATGATTACATATTTTAAAATGAAAATTAAAGAACACAAAATTAAGTTAGCACTCTACTCTTCTATTGAAGAAATTATGAATGAGAAGGAAGATGTTATTACACTTATTAAAAATTTATACCTCGTGTTAAAGGATACACCTGTAAATGAATTAAGAGATGTATTCATGGAAAAATTAGCAGAAATTATTCATAAAGAGGTTCAAGGAACAAATAATGAAAGAATTGGTAAATAAGCATGACTAAAACTTTTAAAACTGTAGTCGAATTAGAAAAATATATACAAAAAGCTGTTAATGAAGCTGTTAAGAATGCTTCTAATAGACTTTTAGGAATATTACAACAGTATATAGACAGTGATTATTATGATTTATTTGAGCCAGAATATTACAAAAGAACTAATGCTTTTTATAATGCTGCAGTTTCAAAAGTGTTAGATAATAATACTGCTGAAATTGGACTTGATGATTTATATATGAGTTATCAATATCCGGCAAATTATAAATTACAAGATGATTCAATAGGTCATTGGACTGGTAAAGACCAAGCATATATGGCTGATGCAGGTTTCCATGGTAATTCTTCAATTTATCGTGATGGACACTTCTGGAGTGATTTTCAAGAATTTTGTGAAAATAATGCTATTAACATATTAAAAGAAGAATTAGAAAAACAAGGCATACAAGTAAAATAATAAGAGGATTATAGGTATTGTAACCTACTCTTCTATTATGCTAACGCTCCTTTCGTGAGCGTTATTTTTGTATTTAAAATAAGCATGGAAAGGAGAATATATAAATAATGAATAATTTTAAAGTGTTGCTTCAAGCTGTGCTAGATTCAAATGGTATTGGTGGAAACGATATTACAAAAATTCAAAAGATAATTGATAAATATCATATTAATCTTACTACGCAACTTGATACAGCATCAATGATGGCTGAAATAAAAAAAATTGTTCCGCAATTAGAATCTGAATTAAGTAAAATTTATAATGCAGATATAAAAATTAGCGATGAAGAGCTTTTAAAAGCAATTAATCAAATTGGGAACGAAGCCGAGAAAACAGCAAGTAAGGTAAAGACAATTGCAGAATCACTAAATAACGGCACTTATTCATTACAAATTGACCAGCTAAAATCCCAATTCCAGAAATTTGGATTATCGGCAGACGAAGCAGAGAATAAAGTAAAAGAACTTCGTACCAGTCTCTCTAATATGAAATCGTCTTCTGGCAATGAACTTGTATCTAATTTTCAGATATGGCAAAATCAAATTAAGGGAGTGAAAACACAATTAGACCAAGCAAAGTTATCTTTTGATAAATTTGAGCAACCTGTGTCTGATGAAAAGATTACTTCTCTTTTACTTAGAATTCAAAACTTTTTAAGTAAAAACACGGCTATTACCAAGGAAGCCAAAACTCAGTTAGAATTATATTTAAATGAGTTAAATGGTGGGGTTACTCTTGGAAGATGGAATCAAATAAACCAAACATTAGCGAAAACAGAATCTGAGATGAGAACTCTTGGCAAATTAGGCAAAAGCTTAAAAGACCAATTTTCACAAGCCGCAAATTCCTTTACTCAATGGATTTCTGTTAGTTCTATCATTATGTTTGGAGTTACCAAAACTAAAGATGCTATTAAAGAATTAAAAGATTTGGATAGTATTCTTACAGAAATTGGCAAAACTTCTGACAGGACTTTGGAGCAATTACAAAGTCTAGGAAAAGAATCATATTCACATGCAAGTAAATATGGTCGTACTGCTTCTGATTGGCTAACCGGTGTACAGGAAATGAACCGAAGCGGTTTTCAAGGTCAGCAAGGAAATGACATGGCAGATTTGTCAATACTTGCTCAAGCTGCTGGTGATTTAAACAGAGAAACAGCAGATAGTTATATCCTTGCCATGAATGCTGCATATGGTTACGAGGGTTCTGTTAAAAAATTAAATGCTGCATTAGACGGCATGAACCAGATTACAAACGTTAATTCAACAGACATGGAGACAATGACAAGTGCAATTACAAAAGCCGGTTCAACTGCGTCTACTACTGGTGTTCAAATTAACGAATTATCTGCAATGATTGGTACAATTTCTGCCAGAACAAAAGAATCTGGCGAAGAAGTTGGTACTGGTATTAAGTCCTTGCTTATTAATCTGCAAAATACTTCCTCTGATAAAATCGTTCAAACTTTGAAGAAAGCCAATGTTTCTATGACAGAAATGAAAAATGGCATTGAACAGTTGCGTTCTCCAATAGCGATTCTTGAAGATTTACAGAAAGTATTTAACAGTCTTGATTCAAAAGACGCTTTAAAGGCAGAGATTCTAACAAATATTGGTCAGAAGTATCATGCAAATGAATTGGCTGCCTTGCTCAGTGGATGGTCTGATTACAATAAGATGCTTCAAGATTATTCAGAAGGTGATGGCTCTGCATTTGAAGAAGCTCAAAAAAGTGCTAATAATTTAGAAGGTTCTTTAAATAAACTTTCTAACACTTGGACATCTACAATAAATAATATTGCAAATTCAAGTGAACTGACCACATCAGTAAAAGGTTTGAATGGCGTTTTAACAGTTGTTAATAAGATTACATCTGCTTTGGGAGGATTTGGAACAATTTCTACAACTGCATCTGGAATACTTGGTGCAAAAGGATTAGGATTAACGTAAGTTACTCGTCATAGTTTACAAGTCAACCTTTATAATGCTATATAATAATGCCATATAGCAGACTAGAGGTGCTTTCGATTTGAGTCGTTCATCGAGAAAGCTAGTCCTTGGATTACAATATCCTAAATATGTCGAATATCGGAGGAAGCCGTAGCCTAGTAATAGGGTGCTGCACATTGAAATAAAACAACTTATTATGAAAGTAATAGGGAATGTACATGCTTAGTAAAACGAAAACGGTAATTCCGACACGTTATAAATGTTAATTGAAAGTGTGATTTCAAGATGTTATATCGTGCGAGAGGCTGACAAGACACGATTGAATATAGGCATAATTATATTTGATTGCAATATACATGATCCGTAACCTGGGAGAAAGTCCCTGAGAAACGAATAGGGAAACGAACTTAGTATTATTATACTATTGCCCTACTTAGTACATATCACACAAATTTATATTGGCTTGGAAACAATATAAATATTTTTGTTTTTGTTTACAAACAGAGAATAATAAAATAGAGAGCAGAACACTCTACTCTCTCATCTATATGAAATGATATAATATTCCCTCACTAGACTCACTACATAATTTTAAGAACAATCGTAAATATTGTGATGGCGATCACAAATTTAGTCATACTATTGAAATCAACAGTAAATTTCATAAAATCCCTCCTAACATATATATCAGAAGAGGAGAAACTTTGTTCTTAAGCCTCAGTAAAGACAGCCGTGTAGATATTGTCTAGTTCCCTTGATCGTGTTGTTTTCAACACATCCACCTCAACGAATATTGTATCAAATTACCATAATTTTACAATCCAAAACATATGTTTTGTCGATTTGTGGAATACGAAAAATCTTCAAATTTTTTCAAAAATCTTTACAAAAAATTTCATCTGTGTTATCTTCAAAATAGTAAAAATTTTCATTTTTTTTGAAGGAGGTAACACGATGAAAAATTCTAGCAAAGAACGCACTTTACAATGGATAAATAATCAAAACAAGAAGGGTAATATATCATTTGAACACCGTCTACAGCGTCCGACTGGACAGTGGAATACACGCATGAAAAGTCTTTTGATTCATAGCTTATTAAGTGGTATTCCAGTTAATCCAATTTATGTTGTTGAGGAAGAAAATGTAATTTATCCATTAGATGGTTCTCAAAGAACATCAACATGCATTGATTATATTAATGATGTATTTTCATTAAGCAAAGATACTCCAAATGTATTCATATCCGTGAAAGAAAATGGAGAACAAATCATTAAGGAATATGAAATTGCAGGAAAGAAATTCAAAAAACTTGATGATGAAGTAAAAGAAACCATTCTTGCTTGTACCTTAGAATTTTGCACATTATCTGATTATACAGATGAAGAAGTAAAAATCATGTTTGCTCGTCAGAATTCAGGAAAACCTCTGAATGGTAAATTGCTTCGTGTGGTACATGAGTCTGATAAGTTTAGTGAAGTAGTCTACTCTCTCGCTAATCATCCATTTATGGATAAAATTATGTCAAAGACACAGCGCAAGAATGGAACAGACAGAGATACAATTATCCAAGCCATGATGCTTATCTCTTCTAATCAGGAACAGGAATTTACATCTTTTAGAACAAAAGATATTGATGCTTATGTAACTGATTATGCAGATCAGTATATTGATAGAGCTGACACATTAAAAGAAGCTATGGATAGATTTAATGAATCGTTTGATGGTGAAGTAAAAATTCCATCTACAAGTATCCCACAAATTTTATATGCTGGCTATCGCATCCAGAAAGATAAAAAATCATTCTCTCGTCTTGCAGAAAAAGTCTCTGAATTTATTATAACATATGATTCCAATGAAGAATATAAACAGTTTGTTCAGAGTGGTACAGGTAGCAAAGAGAATGTCAAAGGACGTTTCGATTATTGGCGTGGAATTGTAAAAACATTACAATAAAAAAGATAAAGAGTAGTCGGTTGGCTACTCTTTGTTATTATGAAAAATGAATGTCTTTAATATAGTACAAATGTTCTGATAGTATTTTGTCGATTTTTGTTATATAATATCCATATCGGAGGGATTGTATGAGTACAAAGATAAAAGCATTTATATCTTATTCACACGAAGATATGGATTATAAAATCAAATTATTAAATCATTTGGAATCTATTAACAAATTATTTAAAATTGATTTTTGGCATGATGGACTTATTGATGCCGGAGGACATATAGATAGTGAAGTCATGGCAGAATTGAATTCATCTGATATTATTTTGTTATTGATATCATGCTCTTATATTAAATCTAATTTTTGTTACAATATTGAAATGGAAAAGGCTTTTGAACGTGAAAAAAATGGAGAGTGTATCATTGTACCAATTATGTTAAAGAAAACTTCTTTAAATGAAGCAATGCCATTTTATAATTTAAAAACGTTGCCAACAGACAGAAAGCCTATATCATCGTTTCATCCACAAAACGATGGTTATGTAGATGTTACAGAAAATTTAACTGATTTAATAAAAAAATATGTTTCAAAAAAAACAATGGCAAAGGTTAGTCCCAAAAGTTCATCACCAAAAATTGTTTCAAATGAATTTAAAATTAATGATTATTTATATATAAATGTAGCGCAAGATGGTAAAATATCACCTTATCCATTAAATCAGCAACTAATTTTTTTGATAACAAAATCAAATAGGAATATGGCTGAAATAAGCAATGGGTTTAATGAAATTGTTTTGTCCCATTTTGATAAATATAAAAATAAATTAGATAAAAAGCGTGGCAAAATATCATTAAAAGACAAAAGAAGTATGTTACAATTATTTTTATCTGATTTATTTTTAGAGATAAAAACATGGTTTTTTAATTATGGTGGAGTAAGATTACATGCAAGAGGTCTTATAAGAAATAAATATAGTTGTATTATTGCTGTAACAGATGAAAATAGCAATACAATTAATATTGATTGGACAAAAGAATTAAAGGAAATGTCTTTACATAGTATGATACATATGTCAAGTGTACTTTCAGTTCCTATGGTAAAATCATTGAATTCAAATCAACATGAAAAAGGAAATCATGATAGGATTTGGGTAGATTATTTAACGTGTTCTTTTAATAACTTGTATCACTCGCCAGATCCTTTAATTTCATTTGGAATATCAATTAATAAAAATAGTATGAAATACTATAAAGATTTATTAGTAGTTCTCGCTTATCTTAGAATTGATTTAAGGATTGAAAATACCATAAAATATTATATTAAGATATGCAAAAATATAGACGATAGTTATGATTTAAAACAAATAATAAACTCATTTATTGCTTAAGGAGGGAAGGTAAAGCAATGGCAAGAAAAATAATTCAATCCGAAAAATCTAATGTGTATTCTATTGACAGATATGATATATTAATTGCTTTGATGAGATCTAGTCAAACACAAAATGAATATATGAAATTAGAATTGTCAAAATTAATATTTAAGATTTCAAGAAGTGAACGAACAACAAGACAATACATAAGCAGTATTAATATCCAAATTAACGGAAATGAAAAACTATTAAAGTATATCGAAGAATCAGCATAATAAGATAAAGAGCAGGACTAATCTCCTGCTCTTTTACTAATCTTCATCTTCATATCCACTGCACTCTTCTTTGTGTTCGCAGAATTTACATTCACAATCATCTGTAAAATTTCCTGTTTGCCAGCATAAATCTGTTGGCATAATAAAATCATTTTCTCTCATAAACTCACCTCTTATCTGTAATTAAATTATTTTTTTTACTATTACGGTTCTTTTTATCAGCTATTTCAAAATACTTGAGTAATCTTTTTATTTGTTTTACTGAATCAAATGCTTTCGGTTCTGATAACATATTTATAATTTCTTTAATTGCTGGATCATTAGCACCTTTGATAAGATTGAAATCATATTCCGTTTTTATATTATTGATATCATTCAGCATTGCATTGCTACCACTATCAATAATTTGTTGTTTGACCTTTTCAGCCTTCCATTCATCAGGAATGCCCAAAAATTTCTTTCTTATATTTATCCACAAGTCATCGGTTATTTTTTCATCCGACTCTTGTAATACAGGATAAGACAAATAATCTGGTTGTAAAAATAATTTTGCCACAAGGTCACTTATCTTACCAAACATTCTGTTATATTGAGTAATTAAGAAAATAAATGATTCATTGTATTTTGCTTTATATATTTCTATCTCTTTGTCATATAAATCAAATAAATCTTCATACGATTTATCATTTATTTCTTCTTTCTTATAATCATCAATTTTTTCCCATTTAAGGGTTTCATCTTCTGTTAATTTAATAATTGACATTACTAAATCATCATCATTGCATTTTTTATCGTTGTTGCTGTTTCTTCCTATTAATTCATCAATTGTGACATTAAAATAATCGGCAATGTCTACTATTTTACTTAGCGATGGATCTGCATTATTACCCCATCTACTAATTATACCACCCCCAAATCCAAGTTCTTTTTCAAGATTTGTAATTTTAATTCCTTTTTCATCACATAATGTTTTTATATTATTAAATAATTCTTTATTATTTAACATAATTACCCCCAAAATGATTTGTAATTTTTTTTGAAAATTTAAAATTTATTGTTGTATTCATTTTAATGATGTGTTATTATATGTTCATGGAATTGATTATATCACTTTTCGAGAATATAATCAATAAAAATAACCACCAAATAAACTTGCCGGTTCAATGGTGGTTATTATGAAGTGTACTGTAATACGCTTCAAATATTTACATATAGTATTATAGCACACTTCTCCTATTATAAACAAGTTTTATTTTAGAAGGAGGAAATTAGATGAATGAAATTCAGCAATTTGTAAACAAAAATTTTGGAACTATTAGAACAGTTGTTGTTGACAATGAACCATGGTTTGTTGCAGCGGATGTATGTAAAATTTTAGAGCATAGTAATCCAACTGTTGCAATAAATGGTTTAGAGGATTTTGAAAAGGCTAAGTTAAACTTAGGTTTACAAGGTGGAGAAACAAATATCATAAGCGAAAGCGGATTTTACACTCTCGTTCTTCGCAGTCGTAAACCAATTGCAAAACCATTTAGATTATGGGTAACACAGGAGGTTTTACCACAGATTCGTAAGACTGGTGGTTACATTCCTATTAAAGAAGAAGAATCAAATGAATTATTCTTGGCAAGAACTGTCCAGATTGCAAATGAGACAATTAAACATAAGGATGAAATTATAGCCAATCAGAAAAAGAGAATAAAGTCATTGGAAGAAACAGAAAAAGATTGGAAACTTCTAATGGACACAAAAGGAACTTTTTCAGTAAATGAGATTGCACACTTTATCGGAATCGGTGAATATAAGCTCTTTTCTTATATGAGAAATATTGGATTACTTTTCAAGAATGAAAATGGTGACAACGTTCCATATGAGAATCCAACTAACAAAGGTAAATTCGCCGCTATTCCTGCTATTGCACCTGATGGAACTGCTCATTTGCAGACAAGAATTTATCCTGACGGAATCTCTTACATAACTAAGCTGCTTCGTAAATATGGATATTTGGAGGTAGCATAATGAAATACACAAAACTTATCGCATTAAATGTAAATGACTTTTCATCTTCTATTTCATTTGAGAAAAATTATGGGTTAGATGATGCGGAGATGTTAAATGTGGATAAACAATGCTATGAAAATGATGGGTGTATATGCATTGTATTAGAAATGACATCTGATTTAAAAGTCTAATACAAACCTCTAAAAAAGAGAATATATACATAGATGAGTCCGTAGTTATGATGAACCACGGACTCGTTAATGATACTACTCTCCTACTCTCTTTATCAATCTCTCAAAGGATGTGAATTATGAAAAATTAAAATTGAAGAAACTTACTCCTTATAGAACGAACTATCAACTTCAATTCCACACTGGTTTGCAGATAAATGAAAGTCTTTAGTCTTTTTGGAGAAGATACTATGTACCAGATAGTAACCTAATCCTAGTCCGACAAGTTTCAGAATAAACGTAAGCACCAGTTCTACCATTTTTCACCTCCTTTCCGTAATATAGATAACGGTCGGGAATTTGGTGTGGAGAACCCACTAGATGATTTTCTTCCAAGAGCGTTACACTCACTTTCCTCCTAAGAACTAGGAATGTGAAATTAATATGTTACATGACAGAACTACACACTAGGTCGTTGTGTGCTCACGACCATATTCTGTCATGTCTTATTTTATCACTTATTGGAAAATTTTGTCAGTCGGAACATATGTTTCAAAATCACGGTTTCCATTTATATCCACATTTCTTACAAACATTCATTGATTTACCAGAGCCAATAAATCCCCACATAAGCGAATATCCACGATTTGTAACACCAATATCGGTACAGCCACATTTCGGACAATGTACTTTATCTGATTCTTCTTTGTTACTTTCTAATTGAGCCAATTGAGCTTTGAATTGAGATAATTTAAGCTGATATTCAATTGGATCTTTTTGCTTAAGTTCAATCATTGATTTGAGAAAAGTAGTATCACAATTAGATATATCTCTCATAATAATTATATCTTCATTTGAAACTGGAATAATTTTTAATTTTTCATTTCCACAATAAGGACATTTTGTTATATTTTCTCCAAATGGAATAAGATATCCTGCACAAAATTTTACATTATTAGTTGTATCTTTATTGAATAAATCGGATTGCGCACATTTATTGCAAAAAAGTGTATTACTCATAATTTATCCTCCTATATTTATATATATCCAAGTATATATTAATATAATACCATGTTATTATTACGTTGTAAACTTTGACGAAAATGGTATAAAAACAACATTAATAGATAAAATTAAGTCTGATACACCAAAAATTACAGATAATTTTAAAGACCTTGCAAGAATGGCTAAATCTATAGATATAGATATGTCATCAGTTGGTGGTTGGGAAAAATGGGCAAAATCATTTGATAAAAATGACAAGATTGCAATTAAATTCTTTTCTGATGTAGATAGTGGCAAACAGAATATTGAAGATATTGATAAATATATGGAACAAGCTTCCTCTTCCACTTCTAAATTCTCTGCTTCATTAAAAAACGTTGCAGCAAATATGGGAATTATGCTTGCTATAACTGTAGCTTTAAAATTACTTGGTGCTGCATGGGATCATTTCAATGTAACTGTCGAAGAATCTCAAGCAAAAGTCGATGATATAACAACAAAACTTAAAGAATTAAATGAAGAATATGACAAATTAAATTCAAGAGATTCTGATAGTCTCACTTCTTCTGAAAAAGAACGTCTAAATTATTTAAAAGACAGAATTTCTTATGAAGAAGAACTTCTTGATATTGAAAAGAGAAAACAATATCAGGAACAAATGGGTGGTGGATTTACTGATTTATTTGATAAAGATTCAGATAGTTATAAAAAATGGGTTGAACTTGTAAATGACTTTGGAAAAAATGAAGTCATGGAGGGATTTTGGCACGGTACTATCGACTCTAATATTGACGAATACAATCAGGCATTAGCCAATGCTAAAGACATAACCGATAAGCTTGAGGAAGCAAGAAAAGGCGGTCATGATGAAGATAGTTATTATGTCAAACAATTAAGAGATGATTTAGAATCAGAGAATGAAACAATAACATCCATTGAAGGTGATTTACAACAAAGATATGACGACCGTAAAGAACTCATTAATAAATATAACGAGTATATTCAAAAAGACAACGAAGCTTTAAATGCAACGGATAGATATGGCAACCCTCTTCTTTCAGAATCTGATCGAGAACAAATTCAAGATAATATTGATTTCTATCAAAATTGGGTTGATATATATACAAAAGAAGTTGAACAGATTGGAAATGCGATTTATAACACTGATTCTAATATCAAATCTCTTTCTGAGAAAACTGGTATATCTGAAGAAGAGTTATCCAAAGCAGGTTTTTCTGATGCTGATTTTAAAGAATTATTAAAATTGGATGGTACTGTTCATTTTGATAAAAATACAACAATTGATGATTTAAAAGAAACATTGGGTAATGCACAACAGACAGCAAACCAAAATCCAATTGTTATAACAACAGTACAAGACGCTTTAAATTATACGTCAACTGATGAGGATGGAAACGCTACGTCTACGTCTTTGAACGATGAGATTAATTCATATACTTCGCAAATAGAATCATTAGATAAGATTTTAAAGACAATTGACAAAGGAACTTTTGGACAGGAACAAATCTTATCTCTTGCTAAAGACTTTGGAATCGTAACAAATTCTGTGAGCGATGCAAAAACTCAGATTAATGATATGAAGAAAGATCTTCTGAATAATTTAACTGAATCGTTTAATCTAATTATAAATAACGAAGATACAATTGACGAAGTAAAAAATAAACTTATATCTATAAGAGATTTAATAATATCATCTGCTGATGCAGATCCTATCGCAAGTGCTCTTAGTGATTATGAAGATAAATTATCTTCTCTTCAATCTGGATATGACAAACTTTTGTCTGCTCAAGAAGAATATAATACATATGGTGCGATTACTGCTTCTACATTAAAAGATTTAACTGATAACAATTTGTTGCAGTATATGACTGTCACAGCAAATGGAATATCAATTAATACTTCTGCTTTAGAAGATAATGAACAAGCATTAAAAGATTCTGCTACTGCTGAGTTATATAATGCTATGTGTAATGATATTCAGAATCTGTCATTAAATGACACAAGCCAATTATCTACAATTGCACAGTCTGCTATTGCAAATTTAGATTCTGCTGCCACTACAGCAGGTAAAAATGCTGCTGTTGCTGCAAAAGGTTGGTGGGAATACGGTAGCTCTATTCAAAGTATTCCTGGTGTATCTAAATTAACAGGTGATAATTATCAGAAAGCTACTGCAATTGTAAACCAGTATAAGAAAATTGCTCAATCAATAAATAGCATTTCTGTTGGAAAAACGAATTCTTCTAAAAAATCTTCTGGTTCAGGCTCAAAGAGTTCTGGTAAATCAGCATCAGACACTGCTAAAGAAGAAATCGAAGCATACATGAAGTATATGGAAGCTTCTCTTGATGCTGGTAAAATAACTTATCAGCAATATGTAGATCAAGTATCTAAAATGCTAGACGATATGTATCATCAAGGCAAAATTTCCGCAAAGGAATATTTTGATTATGTAAAGGAACGTCTTAGTCAACAATTAGATATTTACAAGGCTGCGCTCTCCGCTGTCACTTCTCTTCTTGATGATACAATGGATAAAATTCAAGATGATATAGATTCTTTAAATGATAAGAATGACGCACTGAATCAGCAAAAGGATGACTATGATAGTATTCTTTCGGTTGTAGATGATGTATATCAAAAAGAAATAGACAAGCTCAATGAGCAGAAGGATTTATTGCAAGATAAGATAGATGCTCTAAATGACCAAAATGATGCTTTAGATTTACAATATCGGAAAGAGCAAGCTCTTTATGCGTTAAGAAAAGCTCAAGAACAGCGCACGAAAAAAATCTTTAATGGGAAAGAATTTATATATGATACAGATAAGGAAGCCATTCGTGACGCACAAAAAAATCTTCAAGATATTGAAAATGAAGAAATCATTAAGAAACTTGAAGATGAACAAGACGCTCTCGACAAATCTATTGAAGAGCTAGAAAAATATCGTGATTTATGGGCTGAAATTGCAGATGCATACAAAAAGAATACCAACGAAATGCTTGCAATTCAACTTTGGGGCAAGGATTATGAAAATTTAATTCTTCAAAATCGTATTCAAGATATTAACGGTTTTAAAGATAACTATTTAAGAATCCAATCTCAAATAACTGATAATGAAAAAGAAATAAAATCTTTAGAAGAAAAGAAAGAGATTTATCAGCAGTTGAAAGACCAGTGGAATTCTATTTCTTCTGAATATGAAAATCAGATGAATCGTCAATATGCTGCACAGTTACTTGGTGCAAATTGGGAACAAGACGTTTTAAACGGACGTTTAGATGTTTTAAACAATTTCCGTAATCAGTATATTGCTATTCAGCAAGCTATAGCTGATGCTGCATGGCAAAGTGCTCAAGCTCAAATCCAAGCCGCACAAGCTGCCCAAAGTGGAGGTAGCGGTGGAGGTGGTGGAGGTTCTACTCCTATTCAAAACCAACAAGCATATCATGTATTACACCTTGTAGGTGGTTATTCTACAAGTGGAGAAGCTTCAAGTAAAATAAGTAGCTTTAATGGTAAAGGTGTCTATAAGTATAAAGATGGAAAATGGTATGTTTACAAAGAAGAAGATTATTCAAATCTAAGTTTTGGTAGCGAATCAGAGGCAGACGACTATATCAAGAAACATTTAAGTCCTGCTGGAAGATTCTTAATAAAATACTATCATAATGGTCTTGAAAATGGTCTTGTTGATTTTAGTAAGAAAGATTCCAACTTTGACCTTGTTCAGAAATATGGTCTTAAGAAATATGAAGTACCGGCAATTTTAAAACAAGGCGAAGCTGTCATGAATCAAGAGCAAATCAAGAATCTTGGTGAAGCATTAAGAGCTATTCCAACCGCCGCTACTTTGTATACAACACCTGATTATACGAAGATGCTGTCTAGTTTGAAGACTAATAATACTCCTGTTATGGTTACGCAGAGTGTAGATATAACATTACCAAATGTTACAAATAACTCTGGTTATGAAAATTTAACAAGAGAATTAAATAGACTTAAGCTTGACGCTTACCAGTTTGTGAACAAACGTTAGTTTTCTAACTGCACTCTGAAATATGAGTGCAGTTATATTGAAAATATATGGTATTCTGTCAATTATTGGTATATAATGGAAATATTAATAATGACGGAGGTACTATATAATGGGGAATGACTTAATAGTGAATGATAATATTAAAGTAATTAGTTATGGTAAATGGAATATTGATAATAATATTGATATTGATTGCTATGTAACAGAGGATGGTCAACGCATTTTGTCATTAAGGGGAACAGCACGAGCAATGGGGTTATCTGGAAGCGGATCAGTTGCTTTATTAAGAAATTTAAATGCTAATTATTTACAACCATATCTTTCCGATGAGTTGAAAGAATGGGTAAGAAAAGGAAATAATAATGAACTATATAAAATAAAGGGGTATCGTGTTGCATTTGTTCCATTTGATGCGACTTTATTTGTTGATGTATGTAAGGCATATATATCTGCCAAAAATGACGGTGTTTTTGATGGGGATGGATGGGAAAAACAATCTGAGTTAGCGGATAAGCTATTAGCTGTTATGTCTGCATTTGCGAAAACTGGAATTGTTGCTTTGATTGATGAGGTAACTGGTTATCAGGAAATTCGTAAGAAAGATGAATTACAAAAATTACTAGCAGAATTTGTAAGAAAAGAATACTTACCTTGGACAAGACGTTTTCCAAATGAATTTTATGAAGAATTATATAGACTAAAAGGATGGGATTATAATGGTAATGCTAGAACTCCGTTGGTTGGCAAACTTACAAATTATCTTGTATATGATTTAATGCCAGATGGAGTTTTAGAAGAATTGCAAAGACGAAATCCAGTTGATGAAAAAATTCATCGTAGACGTTATAAACATCATCAATTTTTGACAGAGACAACAGGAATTGATTATTTGGACAAGCATTTAGTATCATTAATTAATATGATGAGAGCATTTGATACATGGGAAGAATTTGATAAAGCGTTCAGAAAATCATTTAGACTGGACGAAAATGAGGTGGTCACTAAATAAGCCGATTTGGGTAGCTAAAATAGCTGAAAGCGTTGAAAAATAAGGCTTTTTTAATGGTCCCAATATTATATTTACTTCAAGAGCAAGTAGACTAATACTCTACCTGCTCTTTTATTTTGCAGAAAAAATAAGGAGACATCATATGGCAAATGATATAAATAATTCAATTTTAGAAACAATAAAAATGGTAATTGAAAATACTAAGTTTAAATACGACAAAACATTCAAATCCCGAATATGCGAAGTAAACACAAATGGCACATATAAGATTGTGTACATGAATCAATTGTATGATGTACCTAATGCCTTGGGGGTGGACTTAGAGATTGGTCAAAGTGTATGGGTTAAGATTCCTTGTGGAGTATTTAGGAATATGCATATTTGTGGGGTGTGTAAGAAAATAAAAAAAAATAATTTGAAAGGAGACTTGCTGTGGCTGAAGGAATAATAAAAAAAATACAGATTAAACAGCTTCCACCAAAATCATCTGTAGATAACACAGATCTTTTCATAATTGATGATGGTATTACAACATATCAGGTTACAACAGATGACATTGCAGAATATATATCGACCAATGCTCATCTTGAAAAAAATTACATATTAAATAAATCAATTGGAGAAGCTAATGGTGTTGTTCCTCTCAATTCGAATAAAAAAATAAACGGAGAATATATTACATATGGTAATTCCTCTTCTACTGTTTATGAAGGTTCTGCTGGTAAAGTGTTGGAAGAAAATCTTGATAATCATTTAACCGATACAGATGCACATGGATACAATACTAAATTAGACAATGAGATTAAACGAGCAAAAGAGGCAGAAACTTCTCACAGTACTAATACTTCAAACCCTCATAAAGTAACAAAATCTCAAATTGGATTAGGTAATGTAAACAACACATCCGATGCAAATAAACCTGTGTCTACTGCACAACAGAAAGCTATAGATACAGCATATACTAATGCCAACGCTTATGCGGATCAAAAAATTGCTGACCTTATAAATGGCGCACCAGAAACATTAGATACATTAAAAGAAGTAGCTGATGCTATTGAATCAAGTAAAACAGTTGAAGAAGCACTAAACAAAGCTATTGGTGCAAAAGCTAATCAAACAGAATTAGACTCTCATATTAGTAATAATATGGTGCATCTCTCAGAGAACGAAAGAAAGAAATGGAATGAGGCTTATTCTCATAGCACTTCTTCTCATGCTCCTGTTAATGCAGAAGAGAATCAAAATGCTTTCAGTGAAGTAAAAGTGGGGTATACTATTGTCTCAGCAGATTCTAAGACAGACAATTTGGTACTCGAAGGCAAGAATATTTCTATAACACCAGATGTGGAAAATAAAAAAGTTACATTTGAGTTGACGAAAAACAATGTAATATCGGCATTAGGTTATACTCCCGAAGAAGGTGGAAGTGGTACTGAAACTAATGTAGAATACGGAACTTGCAACACCGCTGCTACTACAGCAGATAAAGTGGTATCTATTCCAAGCGATAGTTCTTGGCTTTTAAAAAAGGGGGCTATCATATTTGTTAAATTTTCAAACTCCAATTCTGCGACATCTTGCACTCTTAATGTAAATGGCACAGGAGCAAAAAGTATTTGGTATAATAACGCAGTTTATACTGGTAATTCAGTAATGGTGTGTGGATATGCTAATAGAACTCATATGTATATATATGATGGTACTTATTGGGTATGGGTATCTTCTGGTTCAGATTCGAACACAATTTATTCTAATGCTTCTCTTGGACAAGGATATGGTACTTGTACAACAGCCGAAGCTACCGTTGCCAAGATTGTAACATTATCAAGCTATGCTCTAGTTGTTGGTGGTATTGTATCGGTTAAGTTCACCTATGCTGTTCCTGCCAGTGCTACCCTTAACATTAATAGTAATGGTGCAAAAGCGATATATAGGCGTGGTTCTACCATTACTGCTGGCATTATTAAAGCAGGTGATACAGCTACATTTATATACAATGGCTCTCAATATCATTTAATTTCAGTTGATAGGGATGATAACACTGACACAAAAAATACAACTGGTGCAACTAATACTACAGGGAAGATGTATTTAGTAGGTGCAAAAACTCAAGCTACTGCTGTACAGACATACACTCAGTCAGAAACATATATAGACGAGAATGGAAATTTATGTAGTAATGGCACACCAGTTAGCACCGAAAATCACACGCACGATGAATATGTGAATATTACATATTCTGACACTGAACCGACAGTACAAAGAGTTGGTGATTTGTGGTGTAGAGATTATGAATAGGAGGAATTAAAATGGCAAGAATTTTACAAACACCATCAATTGCTGCAATTGATTCCTTTGATCCATCCTATGATAGAGACATAGATTTCTATTATGAAGACAATCAACCATATAAACATAGAATAGTTATTATTAATAATCAGACGAATCAGACTGTCTACGACAAAACTATTGAATCAATGAGAAAATACATTACTATTCCTGCTAAGACATTAACAGGCGGTGTTCAGTACCTTATTCAGATTCAAGTCTTTGATGTTGATGGGAATAAAAGCAATTTATCCGATCCAGTACTCTTCTATTGTTTTTCTATACCAATTCTTAATTTTTCCAATGTGACAAATGAACAAATATATAGAAATGCTAGTATTGAATTATCTTTAACATACTCTCAAGCACAAAATGAGCAAATTAAAGATTATCAATTCATATTGTACTCTCAGGATAAAATTTTACTGACTTCATCCAAGGTGTTCTATTCTTCTACTCTCTCATCTTATACATTCTATGGTTTGCAAAATAACACCAAATATTATGTAAGAGCTTATGGGAAAACAATTAATGGAATGCAAATGGATACTGGATATGTTGCAATTAATATTCAGTATGAGAGGATTCCTGCTAATATTGGATTTTATATTCAGAATATTTATGACAAAGGATATATTAGTATAGAAACTAATATCCTCAGTATAGGATATGAAACAGAAAATGATAATTATGAATTCGTTGATGGATGTTTAATCTTAAAGAATAATTCATTGACGTATAATGAAGGTTTTGAAATTACAGGTGATTTTTCATTATTCATCGAAGCAAAAAAATTACCTATTTCAAAATTCTTTACTGTTGGAGATGGGAGTATATCACTCAATATCGTAAAAATCTGCAACACATATTATTGTCGATTATTTGTCAAGGATAGCAGTCTTGTCATGTGCACTGCTTTACCAAAAGCGAGAATTACAACAAATAATGGAGAATATATAATTACAGAGGATGGGAAAACTATTGAAATAATAAACACATCTTATGATGATAACGAACTCGTAGTGTTTGAACTGAAACGAGTAAAAGGAATTTACAGTCTTAATGCATATTACAAACAAGAAAGGATGGTGGCTAACGCATGATTTTCTTAAATACAACTTTCTGTGGTGGTCGTTATGCATTGTCACCACTTCCAACTAAAACAACTCCAATAATGGCAATTCAAATTTTTGATGGTACATATAATAAGCTGTTTCTGTCCTCTGACGCTTCTTTAACTGTCAATAATTTCGATGACGCATGGACGTATGACACCAAAGTAAATGCAGATTTCAATGGAAATTTTGAAGCTGGTAATGTGGGATTTAGTGTTAAAACAACTGATAATATTGTTATTCGAAGACGTGAAAAAGGAACTATGGATTGGACTGTTATCTATGTGAGCCCAATTAAGACAGCAAATGATTTCCATGTCATTTTTAATGATAATTACGCAAGGGCTGGTGTTGAATACGAATACAGTCTATCTTCTTTCTGTAATGGAATAGAGAACAGTTTTATTATAGAAAATGTATTTTCTGATTTTGGTGGAGCATATGTCACGGATAAAGATTCTATTTATGGAACAATTTATGATTTAGATGGTTGTGATACAAGTCGAAATATCACTACTCAAACATTAGAATTATTAAATAGTAAATATATGAATGTAGTATCGAACTCTATATTAAATTCTGATAGTGGCTCTGTAACGGGCACTTTTATTAAAATGGATTGTACTACTTGCGAGATTGATAGAAACGGTGGATTACAATACAGGAATGATTTCAAGAATAGATTAGCCAACAAAAGACCTTTAATTCTCAAAGTATATGATGGACGTATATGGATGATTCGAGTCACTGGTGGTATTCAAGATAAACAAAATGGACATCCCGATATAAGACAGATTACTTTTGAATGGGTTGAAATAGGTGATGTTAATGACATGAAAACATTATATCTGAATGGCTTTTCTAATGTAGATAAGAAATGGTGGTGATAAGTTGAAGTATAACATTACACAGGAAGATAAAGATTTGCTGCTACAAAGTAATTTAAATTATAAATACAAGCTTCTTGTTTTAAATAAAAATGGTTCTATTTTAGATGAACTAGATTGTATATCAAGCGTTGGAACATACAATATTGAGTCCGAATCTGACATTAGACGCACTACTTCTCTTATCTTATTTTTAGACAATTCCTACCAATCTATGTCTGTTGAAAATAAAATATATGATTGGATTAGTTTAAATTTCGAGTTGCAGATAGGAATTTATAGTATTAGAAAAGATGATTATGTATGGTATAAATGTGGAAACTATTTAATCACTGATGGCGGCACTAATTATGACGCTATAAATAACTCTATCAGTGTTTCACTTTCTGATAATTATGCAAAATTAAATGATACGAGAAATGGTCAGGTTGGTGGCGCACCAACCATAGAAATTCCAAATGTAGACGATAAGGGAAATATTATCACTATCAAGCAAGTAACGGAAGGTGTTTTAAAAAGTGAAACAGATATAACAAAATATATCATTGATGACATAGGACAATTTTATGGAATGCCACAGAACAATCCTAACTATGTTCAATATCGAAAAGATAACCCTAAATGGAATCAGCTCCCATATGATTTAAAGTATGAAGTTGGTTGCACAGTTGGAACAATTCTTTCTGAAATAGCAGAACTTTATCCTAACTGCCAAATGTATTTTGATATATATAATAATTTTTGTTTCAACCTTATTCCATCTTGTGAGTATGAGCCAATCACTCTTGATAATGAGTATCTACAGGAAATTCTTATTTCAGACAATTCAGAAAGCGTTACTTATGATATTAAAAACATTAAAAATATTACAGAAGTTTTTGGTTCAATACACGAAGTAGATAGAACCTCTACTTCATGCTCGTTGTCTACTAATATCTATACTATTACTCTTGATAAATATGAGGGATATTCTTCTGGTGATATTATTGCATTTACTCCTAATGCTTCAAATATAGCAAATACTAAAGTACGAATCAATTCTCTTAATACTCTTCCACTTTATTATGAATATACAACTGATTATATAGATAAAGGGTTACTAGAAAAGGGTAAGATGTATGTTATCCAGATTAAACGAGTAAATGGAAATCTGCTTGCATATTATCTTGGGCAGTATCAGCCACATGCATTATGTGTATTAACTGATAATGCCAATGATAGTAAATATACAAAATCATATTTTGCAAAAAAATATAATTGTGATGTGCGCAATATAACACTAAGAGTCGAAAAGAATAGCCCATTTACGGTACAAAGATTAGGGGAGGTATTAGATGTAAAAACTGGTGATGAATTTGAGAACATTATATCAGATTCTGTTGCCGTAGAGAATGCAATATATTATAACAGAAAATCAACTTCTATGAATGATACGGTTACTATAACAACTAAAATGATTCCATTTTTAGATGTAAATGTAAAGGTTGAGTATCAAAAACAGCAAGACAATGAAGTTAAGCAATATATAGTTAAATCAGTATCTAATGATACAGAATCTAATATTACACATATCACAATGTACAGATTTTACCCATTGTATTATGCATAAAAGATTGGAGGGAATATGGAATATTCACATAATTTTGGTAGCAATTTCCCAAACGAAACAATTCCAGTCGGAACAAAAAAAGATATAGATGATACTGTAAAAGAATTAATTAATCAATATTATTTGTGTATTGAATCTGGTGACTTAGCGTCTGCAAATCAATTGTATGAAGCAAATAAAGATACATTAAAGTCATATCAGATTAATATGGAATATATTAATAAACTTGAAGAGGAAATATACAATACAGGTATTTTTGCTCTTAACTCAATTAAATCTATTGTTAGTTCTGACATTCCAGCATCTCAGTCAGTTGATAGCTTTTGGTATCAAGATTACTAATTGGGAGGTTAAATATGGAAGAAAAAGATATCGCATTTGAACCTCATAATGATATGAGTGTGGATAATATAGAAATTGTTACCCAACATAATAACTTAATAAAATCAGGAAATTATAGTGATGCTACTGCTCTACTAGATAACAATAATTATCAAAGTGGATTCAGGGCATCACTTTTTAATTCCATCCAAAATAAAACTCATAAGTTACAAGAGTACCTATTAAATACTTTTGTGGCTGAAGATAATGAGTATTATTCATACACCGAACCAGATCCAGAATTTATGAAAGTTAATGGTTATGAGTTTTGGTGTCAACTTTACTAAAAATAAAAGGAGGAAAAGAAATGTCGATTTTATCAGGATTTTTTAAAACAATTAAATATAGAATGACGAATGAAGGATATAAATGGCAATCAGAAAAGACAAGTTCTCAGACAGTAGTTATGGGTGATGGTACAGATAATACAGATACTGCCGAAAAAAGATTTGGTGCAATTAATGGAATTACTTCTTCTTTAAACACAAACAATGATAACTATGCTTTATCGGCTGCTGGTGGATATAATTTACAATCACAAGTTACTGAACTAAACACAAATTTAAACAAGAAGCAGGATGCATCAACGGCAATCACGACTGGGAATATTGGTCAGCAAAGTGTGAAATATGCATCAAGTGCAGGTACGGCAGCAAATGCTAGTAAAGTTCCTTGGAGTGGTGTTACAGGAAAGCCTTCAACATATCCACCTAGTTCGCATTCGCACAATTACCTTCCGAACAATCCACCTTGCATAGAGATATTTGGACAAGGTGGTGTGCCATTTATTGATTTTCATTATGGTGGAAGTTCGGCAGACTATACAAGCCGTTTAATAGATTCAAGTTCAACTTTTAATTATTTAACAAACAGTGGAATCCATCAGTTTTGCAATGGAAATGGTAGCCAAGTGGCAAGGGTACAATCAAATGGAACATTCGGGGCATCAAGTGGTGGAACTGCAATAGTAGGAAGTGCAATTTATTGTCAAGCAAATTGGAGTGGAAGTTCCTATGCACCGGTTTATGGTACATCATTTACAAATCCGTCCTCTAAATTAGTAAAGGAAAACGTTGTAGATATGCCAGAAGAGGAAGCAAAGAAGATTCTTCGATTAAAACCGGTAGATTTTGATTACATTGAAGCATACGGTGGTGAAAAGAATCAGCATGGTTTAATTGCCGAAGATACCTTAGATATTATTCCTTCTTGTGTAACAGTACCGGAAGGTTATTCAGAAAAAGAGTTTGATGCAAGTAAAGGAATTAAGAATAAGGTATTAGCAATTGATTATTCAAAATTGGTTCCATACCTTATTAAGATGGTGCAGATACAACAGGAAGAAATTGATAAACTTAAGCAATTCTGTAATCAGTTGAAAAAATAACCATATATGTTCCCGTTTTCCTGATGATACCAACTTTCCCTTTTTTACTAATTATCCCTCTAGCTGCCGTTATGTCTCCGCTGGAATCCTGTATCATACGTGAAAATTATCTTTATCATAAGATACGACAGATGTATATTTGCCATTATTGTTCTGTATAAATAAATGCTATCTTATGTTCTGATATATTTTTTGTGAAAGTAAATTTTCAATAGCAAGATTGTTATTTTTCTCACTATAGTCGGAAAATAAAATATAAGATTTTGTATTATTCCCGTTTACTTGCGAGCAGTAGCATGATGCGATACATTTATATCCTTCTACAAATGACTGTCTTTTTGCATATGAAAAGTCACCATATGAACGTTTGTCTAAAAATGGTATTGAAGCCGTTATTAAAGCACTTTGTAATAAAAGTGGTGTTGATAATGCTCATCCTCATAGATATAGAAGAACACTTGCTACTAATCTTCTCGACAAGGGAATGCCAATACAGGATGTTGCTTGTATTTTAGGACATTCAGAGTTGTCAACAACTCAAGTATATTACTACATTAATCAATCAAATGTAAAAGCATCTTATCAGAAATATTCTGCATAAGCACATATATAAAAACAACTAGCATTTATAATAAGGGCTTTTTGTCGTACACAAAAATATAGAAAGGAATAAAAAATCAATGGAAAAAATAAAATTTAATAAAAATGATATTATCTTTAATGTCAAAATGACACGGGTTAAAGATGATGTCATTAAAATTGAATCAGAAAAAGCTATTCCAAACGAAATTATTACAAATGGATTTGCAATAATTAATGAATTTAATGATAGTATTATGGCAGATTATAGTGATTATAAAACTATATATGTAGAATCAACAGATAATGCTTACTACCTTTCTACAGGGGCTAAATATGTTGAACCTACACCTGAAAATCCAGAACAAACAGAACCTATCATTGAAACATTGGAAAACATTAAAACAAATAAAATTTCTGAATTAAATACAATTTGTAATAAGATGATTACAAGTGGTGTCGATGTTGAGATAGATGGCAAGACTGAACATTTTTCTTATACAATTGAAGATCAAGCTAATATTGATGATATAGCACAAATGGCAAAATCTACAAATATGGAGCAATCATATCATTGTGATAATGGTTCTTGTAAATTATATACGGTAGAAGAAATTACAAAGATTTATATGACTCAGAAAATGAATAAAGCTCATAATATTACATATGCTAATCAATTAAAATTATATGTAAAATCATTAAAGGAAAAGGCTGAAGTTGAATCTATTGCATATGGTCAGGACTTAACTGGTGAATATTTGAATACATATAATACAATTATGGAGCATGAACAATCTGTTGCAAAAGCATTTATTGCAACAGAATAAGGAGCATTACATGAAAATAGTTAAGAAAATCCTTAAGTTTATCTGTAAATGCATATTTGCATATTCTTTCTGCGGAGGACTATATCTTCTTATAGAGATGGCATTCCGACAAAGAACCGATTTAAGCATGTTTTTTCTTGCCGGTTTTATTGGTCTGTTTGTTATGTTTTTCAATAATGTGTTTACATATGAGACAGATTATCTAATACAAATCATGGTTTGTACTACATATTCAACATTGATGGAAGGATTTGTCGGTAATATAATTAATTATGACTATCATATATGGGATTATAGAAATTTACCATTCTCATTTTGGAATTCACAAATAAATTTAATGTTTATTGGTTGTTGGATGTTTATTGTAGCTGTAATTATTCCTATGCTTGATTATATTGATTGGAAATTATTTGATTATTTAATTGATATTCCACCTTACTATAAAGTGTTTGGCAAGAAAATATACCAGTTTAAGAAAAAATAGTTATCCAACTAAACACAAATTTTGTTAAGAAAATAATTGCAATAAAAGTACCTTTCTATTATACTGTATATAAGTGAGGTGCTACAATGAAATATAAAGTATATGATGGAACAACAAAAAATTTATCAGATGTAACACTTAATACAATGGATGATGCCAAAAGTCTTATTGATATATTAAAATGGCTTGCAATTGAATCCAATATGAAACATAACTATATTGTTGTACCACAAGTAGAAATAGAAATAAAATTATAGGGTATACAGATTAATTTCTGTGTACCCTATTTTTTACGCTTTTATACATGTCACATATTTAAAAAATGTATATAATTTTAAACATCTGATATGAATAAAATAGGTTTGATCTTTGCACCAATTTAAAATTTTTTTGCACCAATTTGACACCAATTACTTCGGATAGTATCGAATGTCGCAGTATAATATAGGAAATATAATAAAAAAAGAAAGTGCTGAATCCTTGATAAATTCAACACTTTCTTGACTTTCGTTATTTCCGAACTGCTTATTTTGCGTAATCAACTACACGTGATTCACGAATTACGTTTACCTTAATCTGACCTGGATATTCTAATTCAGATTCAATCTGCTTTGAAATATCACGGGCAAGCAATACCATTTCAGCATCACTTATCTGTTCAGGAACTACCATTACACGAATCTCTCTACCCGCCTGAATTGCAAAAGATTTATCTACACCTTTAAATTCATTTGTAATATCTTCTAACTGCTTTAATCTGTTGGAATATGTTTCCATTGTCTCGCGTCTTGCACCTGGTCTTGCTGCGCTAATTGTATCGGCTGCCTGTACCAGACAAGCAATCAATGACTCTGGCTCTACGTCGCCATGGTGTGCCTCTACCGCATTGATAATAAGCGGAGATTCTTTGTATTTTCTACATAAATCCACACCAATCTGAATATGTGAGCCTTCTACTTCGTGGTCTACTGATTTACCAATATCATGCAGGAGTCCTGCACGTTTTGCCAATCTTACGTCTACACCAACTTCAGCCGCAAGTAAGCCACAAAGCTGTGCTACTTCTATAGAATGCTTTAATGCATTCTGACCATAACTGGTTCTGAATTTCATTCGGCCTAACAATTTCACAAGTTCCGGATGAATGCCATGTACACCTACTTCTAAAGTAGCAGCTTCACCCTCTTCACGAATCATGGTTTCAACTTCTTTTTGCGCTTTCTCTACCATTTCTTCAATTCTAGCCGGATGAATTCGTCCGTCTACAATCAATTTCTCTAATGCAATACGAGCAACTTCTCTTCGTATTGGATCAAATCCGGAAAGGATAACTGCTTCCGGTGTATCATCGATAATTAAATCTACACCAGTCAGTGTTTCTAACGTACGGATATTTCTTCCTTCACGTCCGATAATTCTTCCCTTCATCTCATCATTCGGAAGCTGTACTACAGAGATGGTTGTCTCTGACACATGGTCTGCAGCACATTTCTGAATTGCAGTAACCACATATTCTTTTGCTTTCTTTCCAGCTTCTTCTTTTGCCTGATGCTCCATCTCTTTGATTAATTTTGCAGTATCAAGCTTTACATCTTCTTCAACAGTTTTTAATAGATATTCTTTTGCCTGGTCGGAGGTAAGTCCTGAGATTCTTTCTAGTTCCCGTACACGCTCTTCATGAAGCTTTGTAATTTCAGCTTTCTGTTTGTTCAGCTCTTCTTCTTTTGCTGCAAAACCTGCTTCGCGCTTCTCAATGGCTTCCAGTTTCTTATCCAGATTGGATTCCTTCTGTTCCACTCTGCGCTCGTTTCTCTGAATTTCGTTTCTTCTTTCCTTGATTTCCTTGTCCAATTCGTTCTTCGTACGAATCGACTCCTCTTTAATCTCAAGCAAAGATTCTCTCTTCTTCGTCTCAGCGGTCTTCACAGCTTCATCTATTATCTCACGGGCTTTATCTTCTGCACTGCCAATCTTTGAAGCAGTCTGCTTTTTCTGGTATGCATTTGCAACAAACCAGGTGATAGCACATGTGACAATAAATGTAATTACAACAGCTATAATTACTGCCTGCACAGGAGCACCTCCTTTATTCAATTTTCATTGTTCATATAACATAAATATTCATTCATCTGTCATAAATAACAATAAATAAATTTTATACTTTTTCTAATATTATGTCAAGTAGTCCGGACATTTCATTACACGTAAAATGTCTTCACTTTTATATCCTCTCCGCATCAGATATCCATACTGTTTCTGCATTTCCTTTGCATCCGGCTGCTCCGGATTATAATGTCTCTTTTTTAATATTTCAGCAATTTTTTCTGTATCATTATTTTCATAGATTTCTTCTAAAGCCTGCTCTGTAATTTCTTTGGAAACTCCCTTCTGCATCAGTTCCTGCTGTAGCCGGCGGCGGCTCTTACTGCCCTGTCGGTAACTGATATAATTTCTTGCATAACGCATGTCATCAATATAATGATATTTCTTCACATACTCTATGGCATCAAGAATCAGTTCTTCCGGATATTCACTCTCAGCCAGTTTCCGGTAAAGCCCCTGTTCTGTCCGGTCCATCTTCTCTAAAAGTACAAGTGCCCGTTTTTTCACCCGCTTACCTACTACTTCATAAAAGAGTTCCTGATACAGTGCCTCGTCTACGGTCTGCCCTTCCTGTAATCTGTAGCGGTGCACCTCACCTTTATATAATACAAGGTGTGTACCATCATCCATACACACCTTATATTTGTTTTTCTTATATTCTGTTATCCCTGAAACAATTCTGTCCATTACTCTGCATCAAGAACTTCCGGTCCGTTTGCAGCTGGAGTCTCTGTTTCTTCTTCACTCTTATCCACTGCATAATGAGCTCTTACTTTTTCTTCGATTTCCTGGCAGACCTGTGGATTCTCTTTCAGATAAGTCTTGGCATTTTCACGACCCTGGCCAATTTTATCTCCATTATATGCATACCATGCACCGGACTTATTTACAATACCAAGTTCAGAAGCCAGATCAAGGATATCTCCTTCTTTTGAAATTCCTTCTCCGAACATAATATCAAATTCAGCCTCTTTAAATGGCGGTGCCACTTTATTCTTCACTACTTTAATACGGGTACGGTTACCGACAATTTCTCCACCCTGTTTTAAGGATTCAATTCGACGTACATCAAGACGTACGGAAGAATAGAATTTCAATGCACGGCCACCGGTTGTTGTCTCCGGATTACCAAACATAACTCCAACCTTTTCACGCAACTGGTTAATAAAGATTACAATACAGTTAGAACGGTTGATTGCTGCAGTCAGCTTACGAAGTGCCTGTGACATTAGTCTTGCCTGTAAGCCCACATGGGAATCTCCCATATCACCATCAATCTCTGCCTTTGGCACCAGTGCTGCAACAGAGTCTACGATTACAATATCTACTGCACCGGATCTGACCATAGTCTCTGTAATCTCAAGTGCCTGTTCTCCGTTATCCGGTTGTGAAATATAAAGATTATCAATATCTACTCCGATATTCTTCGCATATGCCGGGTCTAATGCATGCTCAGCATCAATAAATCCGGCAATTCCTCCACGCTTCTGTACCTCAGCGACTGCATGCAGGGCAACGGTCGTCTTACCACTGGACTCCGGTCCATATATCTCAATAATTCTTCCCTTAGGAAGTCCGCCTAATCCCAAAGCAATATCAAGACTTAATGCTCCTGTCGGAACAGTCTCCACATTCATCCGGTTGCTCTCATCCCCCAGTTTCATAACAGAACCTTTTCCGTACTGCTTCTCAATCTGGGATATAGCAGCATCCAGTGCCTTTAATTTATCTTCTTTACTGCTGTCTCTTCTCGTATCTTTTACATCTCTCGCCATGTCAATTCTCCTTCATGCGAACTTATGTTCGTTTTCTGATATTATAGTAGTATACTTTCTTCCAAATGTCAACTGCATTTTTAGAAAATATTTTTTTCTGTCCCTATACATTCTGTAAAGTGGGTATACCCGGCAGAATAGCCAAATATTTTATAGACTGTAAATATTCTCATGTAAAGAAAAAAGACTTCTTTCTGAAGTCTCTCATGGAAAGGTATCCTTATCTTAACATAATAAGATTCCGGTTACAAATTAATTTTCTATAAACAATGGAAACCTCTGGCAATCGTTCCATCTTTTTAATCATGATATTCATCCATACCAAGAATCAGGAAAATCTGTTCTAAGTACTTCTCACCAGACCGTTCTCCATAAATGATATGATTGATATACTGCGGACTACACCCAACCGATGTTGCAAGTTCTTCCTGACTCATCTCAAGTTCTACCAGTCTGCGCTTTATTTCTTTCCCCATTGGAGTAATCTGCCGTTTTGTCTTTGCCATAAAAGTCTCCCCTTTTCTTCTTTATCATTTGTGTTTATATAAAAAATGATGTATAATATGAAAATAATTTCACAAATTACATTATAATTCATAAATATGAATTTGTCAATTCATATTTGCGTATTTTATTTTTTATTTTCTATACAATATTATTTAATACCTGATAAAGGAGTACACTATGACAATCAGCCAACGTATCTTTGCATTATTACGGGAAAAGAAGCTTTCACAAAAAGAATTATCGGAATACACCGGAATCTCTCCCGCTGCTATCAGCAGCTGGAAATCCAAGGGTACAAATCCTTCTTCTGATAAAATTGTAAAAATAAGTGAATTTTTAGATGTTGATGTATACTATCTTCTGACCGGTGAATACCAGCCGGCTTCCAACCTTCAGCTTGCAGAAGAATCAGAATATCATGCTTTCCCATCCGACCCGGATGAACATTTACTGCTCCAGCTTTTCCATAAACTTTCTCCGATGGACAAAGGACGCATCATCGGTCAGTTAGAACAGAAACTTGCTGAAAAATAACTTCTATATTTTTTTTATGCAATGATATATTTTTATAGCAATATGAATCAGGCATTTATTACGCATCTATAAAAATTGTATGATAAAATCCGGACAGTATATTAAGATATACCATCCGGATTTTCTTATCAGTTACAATCATAAAGCTAAAAGCCTTAATACTTCGTCTTTATCCTGCACACCGATGCTCTTTCCCTCAAAAACACCTTTTTTCATTACAACCAGGGTCGGAATGCTCATAATCTGATATTTTAAAGCCAGTGCTGCTTCTTCATCCACATTCACTTTTCCAACCTTTACCTGTCCCTCTAATTCATCCGCCAGTTCTTCTACAACCGGAGACATCATTTTACACGGACCACACCAGTCTGCCCAGAAATCCAAAAGTACCGGTTTATCTGACTTTAATACTTCTTCTTCAAAATTGTCATTTGTAATCTTTACTACCATTTCGTTATCCTCCTTTACTTTTATAGAAAAGTTTCTATTTTTTCTTTTTTAAGTATGTCTCTTCTTAATTTTGTTTATACCCGCTTAATTTTTACCGAATTCCGATAATACCAGACCATCATTCCGGTCAAGAGTCATGCCGACACTCCATGCATTGACAAATAACAGCAATGGATTGCCCTTAAGGTCACGGATTTTCTTCATATCGGAAGTTCCGGTAAGCTTGTCCATATCAATATCTTTATTTTCAATCCAGCGGATATGCTCATACGGAAGCTTCTCCAAGCGAATTTCCACATTGTATTCATTTTCCAGACGGTATTTTAATACATCAAACTGCAGTACACCTACTACGCCTACGATAATCTCTTCCATACCACCCTGATATTCCTGGAAAATCTGAATTGCGCCCTCCTGTGCGATCTGCATGACACCTTTGACGAACTGTTTTCTCTTCATGGTATCTACCTGACGTACCCTTGCAAAATGCTCCGGTGCAAAAGTCGGTATTCCTTCGAATTTGAAGTTGTCTTTCGCAGTGGTTAAAGTATCACCGATTGAAAAGATACCCGGGTCAAAGACTCCGATAATATCTCCGGCATATGCTTCTTCTATAATCTTTCTCTCCTGTGCCATCAACTGCTGCGGCTGGGAAAGACGGATTGCTTTTCCACCCTGGATATGTTTTACTTCCATGCCGGCTTCAAACTTTCCGGAACAGATTCGCATAAATGCAATACGGTCACGATGATTCTTATTCATATTTGCCTGGATTTTAAAGACAAAAGCAGAGAAATCGGAACCAAACGGATCAATCAGCCCCTTGTCCGAATTTCTCGGAAGCGGTGATGTAGTCATGGAAAGGAAATGCTTTAAGAAAGTTTCTACCCCAAAGTTCGTTAAAGCAGAACCAAAGAATACCGGTGACAGTTCTCCCCTGGACACCAGATCCATATTGAATTCTGCACTTGCACCATCTAACAATTCAATTTCTTCATCCAATTTATCCCGGTATTCCTGCCCGATTTCTGTTGTCAATGCCGGATCATTAATATCAAAATCTTTTTCTTCACCTTCCTTGGTTCCCTTCAAGGTATCAGAGAACAGCATGACTTTTTTCGTATTCCGGTCATAAACTCCCTTAAAATTCTTTCCGGAGCCAATCGGCCAGTTAACCGGACAGGTAGCAATGCCAAGTTCTTTTTCGATTTCATCTAATAAATCAAAGGTATCATTAGCATCACGATCCATTTTATTGATAAATGTAAAAATCGGAATGTGACGCATTACACAGACTTTAAACAGTTTTCTGGTCTGTGCCTCTACACCTTTTGAACCATCGATTACCATAACTGCAGAATCAGCAGCCATCAGGGTACGATAGGTATCTTCCGAGAAATCCTGATGTCCCGGTGTATCCAGAATATTGATGCAATATCCACCATAATTAAACTGCAATACAGAAGAAGTAACGGAAATACCTCTCTCCTTCTCAATTTCCATCCAGTCGGAAACTGCATGTCTTGCAGTTGCTTTTCCTTTTACAGAACCTGCCAGGTTAATAGCTCCTCCATACAGAAGAAATTTCTCTGTCAGGGTTGTCTTACCGGCATCCGGATGGGAAATAATCGCAAATGTTCTTCGTTTCTCTATCTCTTTTCTAAAATCAGCCAAAATGGGACCTCCTATAATTCCAGCGGCTCACCCGCACATTTTTGCTTTATGTCGAAGTAAGATAATATGGTTGCGGCAATGTCTGCAAAGCTGCCTCTTGTGCCATAGTTCTTACCCGGAGTAATATGCGCTCCATACATAAGAAGTGGTGTGTACTCTCTGGAATGGTCAGTAGAAGGTGTACTCGGATCACATCCGTGGTCGGCTGTAATCATTAAAATATCATCCTCCCGTAACTTTGCCAAAAGCTCCGGCAGCCGCTCATCAAAGTGTGTCAGTGCTTTTGCATAACCATCTACATCATTCCTATGTCCATACAACATATCATAGTCTACCAAATTTGTAAAACATAATCCAGTAAAATCTTTGTCCATATAGGCTGATGTTTTGTCAATTCCATCATCATTTCCGTTTGTTCGTACAAAATCTGTAATTCCGCGTTCTGCAAAAATATCTATGATTTTTCCAACAGACAGCACTGTTTTCCCACTTTCCGTCAGCTGATCTAACATGGTAACTGCCGGCGGTTCTAAGGAAAAGTCATGTCTTCCTGCAGTACGGGTAAAATTCCCCGGTTCTCCGATAAACGGTCTTGCGATGACTCTTCCCACTCCGTTTTTCCCAGTCAGCATATTTCTTGCAATCTGGCAATCCCGGTACAGTTCTTCAATCGGCACTACCTCTTCATGGGCTGCCACCTGGAAAACAGAATCTGCTGATGTGTATACAATCAGTTTTCCAGTTTCCATATGCTCTTTTCCATAATCCCGGATAACATCCGTGCCGGAATATGGGCGGTTGCAAAGTACCCCTCGTCCGGTTTTCTGCTCAAATTCTTCTATGATTTCCTGTGGAAATCCATTTGGAAATGTTGGCAGTGGATGACTGGATATCACGCCTGCAATCTCCCAGTGTCCGATGGTGGTATCTTTTCCTTTGGACACCTCTGTCAGTCTGGCAAATGCACCTTTCGGATTTGCTTCTTTTCCTCCAATGTGGACTCCGTCAATATTAAAATAGCCCAGTGAGCGCATATTTGGCATGGAAAAATATGGACTTCGTGAAGCTGCAAGTAAGGTATTGCTTCCTTCATCATGATACTCTGCCGCATCCGGCATTTCTCCGATTCCAACGCTGTCTAATACAATTAAAAATACTCTCTTCATAGGTATTCCCTCTCTTCTCATGGTTCTGTCGGTTCTTTTTCTTATGCTATTATTATACTAATTTCAGCCCCGTTTTCAAGTATCTAAGGGCGGGGCTGCTTCCCTTAATTTGTCTGTTCTGTTGTGTCTGAATTTTCGGTGGTTTCTGTTGCCGGATTCTCCTGTGCAGTATTTTTCTGAATTGGTGTGATAATGATATTTTCTGCCTCAATGCCGGCTTTTCTCTTTACAATATCCTCTATTTGGGCACGTTTGGCATCTGTTACTTCTCCCATATCAAGTACCACATCCGCTGTATTATCAGTAATGCTGACAACTACATCCGTAAATCCTTTTGCCTCTAACAACATCTCGGCTGCATTTTCCCGTTCTGCAATATCCGTCATTGCCACCATCTGATTTAAGGCATCCTGCTTTGCAGCTTCATCTATATTTGTATTATTGATAATTTCCAGCAAAGTCTCTTTGTTTTTAGAACGTACCTGTTCCCGGCCCAGTTTCATTTCTGACGCATAATCCACGCTGCTGCTTGCCATGACGGCTTCGCCCGGGTTCTCAAGGCTCTCTTCAACCACACCGTCTGCCGCTGATACAGCTTCACTACTGTTATCTTCCGTATCGGTAAAAATATCTGCTTCCGCTAAGTCATCCTCTGCCGATATCTCATAAGATAAATCTGCCGTATCCGCAGAAGCCTCCATTGCCACTTTTTCATCTTTGCCATTCTTGTCGGTAAAACTTAAGTAACCAGCCACTGCTATCATCAATGCCAATGCGGTTATAATAAGTTGATTTTTCTTAAATACTTTCTTCATTTACTGTCCTCCAGTCCGCTCATTTTTACTATTTTTATTCTATGTGCTTCTACCTGAAATAATGCCAAAACCGCCTCGGAAATATTCTGTTTCACCTTCTGGTTATCACCACCGGATGCCACAATTAAAATTCCCTCCACTTTGGGAAGAAGCTCCTTAGAAACAAAGGGTGTATTTCCGGCATCTGCTTCCTCATATACCGTACTTTCCTGTAGCTGCTGTTCCTTTGTGCTTCTTACTCCACCAGTGCTGTCACTTTCCTCTAAAGAATTTTCAGAAGTATTTTTATCCTTTTCCACCACCTGCGTCCCACTGTCCTGATAAGTAATCATCACCTTTACATCTCCGGCTCCGTCGATTTTTTCTAAAATATCTTCTAATTTCCGCTCTATTTCATCCTTAGATGCCTCCATGGTATTATTTTCCTTTGAAATATTTTCTTTTGATTTTTCTGCCTGTTTTTTTTCTTTTGTATCTGTGGGCAATGCGATAATCAGAATCAATATGCCTGCCAGGACTAAAATCAGCCAATCTGACCGTTTTAGTTTCTTTTCTTTTATCTTTTGCATAAAATCCTGCATTTTCATCGTCTCACCTCTTCTATCTGAATCTGCGTCTTATCAACCAGATAATTTTCACATACAAATTTTTCTAATTCTGCATACTCCTGACTTGTATGCTCCTTTTTCTCCTCTGTTTCTTTTATCTCAATTGCCGGTATTTCAATATCCGAAACATGGACGGAACTATTTTTTTCAATGTTATCCCCAGACTTTTCCATACCGATTGTAATATGTTCTATTTCATAAACCTCATTTAACGTTACCTTACTGTATGCCACCGCATAGCCCTTTTGTCTTAACGTATCCTCTACCTGTCCACTGCAGGCTTCTTCATATTGCAAACGATAATCTGCAGTCTCTGCACTGCTTATGGCATTTATATTTTGTACATTTTCAAGTTCCTGAAAGAACTGTGCCTGTTCCATATTCTGTATCAGCGTATCCTCATCAATTAACCTAGAAGCAATGGGTGCCATTACCGCCAGCAGAATCAGAATCCTAAGAAAGAAATGCACATATTTTTCATAAGTTTTATTCTGTACCAGATACAGCATCACATGTCCAATCAGAAAAAGGATCAGAATTCCCTTCATCCAGTTTAAAATTGCATCCATTTTATATTGCTCCCTCTTCCCCTTCTTATTTCTCTTCTTTCCTTCATCCCATAAGGAATCCGGATACCGCAGTAATCATGGCAATCGTCACAAGAAAAAGAACCAGCGAAGTAAGTAAAATCCTTGTAAGCAGCTGGCAGCCCAGACAAATGCCGTTCATGCTTCCTGCAATCCTCTTATCCGATACCGGTTCGGTTACTGCCGCTGTCACTTTATACATAAGACTCAGCAAAAACATTTTGCATAGTGGAAACATCACCAACAAAAGTAAAATCAATACCCCGGCTGTTCCGACACTGTTCTTAATGACCATACCCGCTCCAAGCATCAGTTCACTGACTGCTCCTGTAATATTTCCCATTCCCGGTATCATTCCAAGTGTCTTTGTAACGGTACTCATTTTCAAGCGGTCAATGGCCGGAACCACCATGGTCTGTACCACATTCAGACCAATGGTTGCTGCAATCGCACATTTTAAGCACCAGCGGATTATTTCTTCCATCAGTTCACACATTCTGCTAAAACGTTCCCCTTCTATCATATAATTCATAAATTCCATCATAATAAAGAGTTTCGTCATTGGCACCAGACAGGCAAGCATTCCCCACTGAACAATATAAACCACGATAAAAGCAATCTGGTAAAATCCTGCCGCTGTAAAATTTGCCATGGAAAATGCCAGAGACATGCCAAATACTGGAATCAGCATATTCATAAAATCTACAATCTGATTCATTGCCGTTACCACAATATCACTCATCATCTGATAGGACTGCAGCAGCAGGACTGTCATCTCCATATAAATCAGGAAAAAGCAGACCTCCGATATATAAGTATTATGAAAAATATCGGAGAAATTTTTAAGAAATGCACAGCTGATTGCCAGTAAAAGAACGGTTACCAGTATTGCCTTATTATCCTGCAATTCTCCCCACAGAATCCTTCCCACTGCCTGCGTCAGCTTTTGCCCGTCACAGGAAAAGTTTCCGGTTGCCAGCTCTTTAATCAGTTCATAGAAACTAATCTCTTCTGTAGCATCCTGTTCCTTTAAATACTGCTCAATCTCTGATAAATCCAGCTGTTCCATAAAATCATCCGTATAATCCTTATCCGTCCCTGTCCCGCTGTTATCTGATGCTGCCGATACGGAAGATGCCTGTACAAGTCCTCCTGGCATGAGCCAGAACATAAAAAATATAATGAAACATCCTGCCGTTCTTACAGGTATCTTAAACGCATTTTTTAATGGTTGTTTCTTCATAAAAAAGCCCCTAACGTTTCAATAAATCCCATCAGCACCGGCATACTGATCAAAAGAATCGACAGCTTGGCAAAGATTTCAATTTGTCCGGCAATCGCCTGATACCCGGATTCTCTACAGATATCTGTTGCAAATTCTGCTACATAAGTAATTCCAATCATTTTTAAAATCATGGCAAGATACCTTCCATCTACCGGAATCAGCTCCACCACACTATTGATGTAAGACAATACAAGCTCCAATTTTCCTATCAGAAAGATAAAGATGCAAATACATGCCACAATGCTGATTAAAATGCTGTATTCACTTTTGTAATTTTTGATAAAAAGAGCAAGGAAAACCGCAGTGATTCCCAGTAATCCAACCTGAATAATATCCATATTTCTCCTCTACAACGAAAATAGTGACTTCATCGTTTCAAACAAATCATATATGTATGGAACAATCCAGAACAGCACAATCAAAAGTCCTGCAAGACTGGTTAAAAATGCATGTTCTTCCCGCCCACTGTGCTTTAGCACCTGGCTGATTACCGTCACCAAAATACCGACTGCCGCAATTTTAAATATCAGGTTTACGCTCATCTTCTCCTCCATTAAACCAGAATCAGCACCAGAAATATTCCTGCGGTAGCACACAGGTACATGCTGACTTTTATCCTCTCTCGCATCTCTGTCTGTTCCCTTTGAATCAAAATATTGATTCTCTCTATCAGTAGCTCTGCCTCTTTTTCAAATATTCCTCCGCTTCCCTGTTCCAAAAGCCTTCCGCACTCCAAAAACAGCTGTCCTTCCTCTTTCGTAAATATTTCCCGGTTCTCCCATGACTTCCATGCCTCCTTCCAGCAGCTTTCCGGGCTGCAATTTTCATACTGCATCAGTTCCTTATGAACCTGCATAAAAAAGGACTGAAAGACTTCCGGTGCATGATGCCCCAATTCTGCAATAATATCCGGCAGCGGCTTCTTTAAGCTTTGCATATCTCCCTGTATTTTGAGCATACATTCCCGCCAGTCTAAAAGCCCTTCATAATGACGCTTTATCTGCCGCATTCTGTCATACCCAATTCCAACTGTTCCAAAAAGTATCAGCACTGTTCCTATCAATCGGACCATATTTTTTCCCATGTCCCATCATAAATCATAAAATGTCTTCTTCCCTCATCATCCTTTTTTAAGATGACATACCGCTCAAAAATCTTTTGTTCTACCCATTTTTGAAGCTGTTCCTTTTGTTGTAACTCCAACATATCAGCCGCGTGAATGGTTCCAAGAATACTGCAGCCACAATGCAATACTTCATCCACTGCCTGAAAATCTTCCATGGAACCAAGTTCATCCACTGCAATTACATCCGGCGACATGGAACGAAGAAGCATCCGCATTCCCACAGCCTTTTTACACCGGTCTATCACATCTGTACGTATGCCAAGATTATTCTGCGGTATTCCATGGCAGCAGGCTGCTATCTCAGAACGTTCATCTACCACCCCTACTTTAAAGTGTATTCTGCTTGTCTCATCTCCGGAAATCAGACGAATACTGTCCCGGAGCAGGGTTGTCTTTCCAATCCCAACGGAAGATACGAAAAGCGTACTTCTCACTCTCTGTTCCGTTCGGATAAAGGGCAGAATTTCCTTTGCACATCCAATCTTCTGATGTGCAATTCTTATGTTCAATGATCCGACATAAGCAAGCTGTTCCACCTTTTCTCCCTCCATCCGGATCTGTCCGGTTACTCCTACCCGGTGTCCACCTTCTAAGGTCAGGAATCCACTCTTTAACTCTTCTTCATAGGCATAAATGGAATACCTGCTTAAAAAAGTCAGCATCGCAGAAATATCACTTTCCTTTATGTAATAACTTCCTTCCGCCTTCACACTTAATCTGCCACTTAGCTTATCTAAAAAATATTCCTTTCTCCCATCCCAGAGAATCATCGGCTGGTTTATACGGATGCGTATTTCTTCTGTCTCCTTTAATTTATCTTTATTTGCAAGCAGCATTTTCCGAAGCTCTGCTGGGAAAATCTGAAGTACCTGTTCTAACATTGTTTCCGGGGTCACTCCCTTCTTTTATAAAAATGTTCTTTCTAAAATTATTAACCCGGCGTCATGGTTCCTCAAAAAGGAATGCCACATAAAAGTTGTAAGCGGCACTAAGAATTTTAATTAAGATATTGTTTTTCCCGGCAACCGGCGCAAATTCACATCCATGTTCAGGTTGCGCCTCGCTGTCACATCCATGTGCCAGCGTTGCCTGGTGCCCACTGAAATTCCAAGTGCCGCTAACAGCTTTCATCAGGCATCCATACTTCGAGGAACCATGCCGCCTTTTTCCCCAATCATAGAAAAACATTTTCCATATCTTCCAGACTTTTTCTCGCTACTTGCGTAACTACGAGAAACATGCGTAAAAAAGAATGTGCCTTGGCACATTCTCGCGCCTGCGGTGGTCGCTTGCGACATCTACCTTATACGCCGCAGTGCGCATCCTCGCGGAGCATTT